>ENA-ORPK01000635-ORPK01000635.1-human-gut-metagenome-genome-assembly--contig:-NODE-635-length-31443-cov-4.615968_pt1 | contig 31443 bp, 41 predicted proteins | sample MGYA00242139_ERZ509068 | MGnify/ENA primary metagenome ERZ509068 (study PRJEB26280, sample SAMEA2338687) | human gut metagenome | biome: human gut; feature: human-associated habitat; material: faeces... | reverse complement strand
CAAAGAGTTAAAGAGATTAAATTGCTTCACAACTCAAACAAGGACGAACCTTGTACGGGTTAGTCTTGTAGGCGTTGCCGACGTAGATGTAACCGTCACTAACGCCCACGCTCCATGCGCTGTTCGACGAGCACTCGGTACTTGACCAGTACCAATCATCTTTTAACTTTTCTCCACACGCATAGTCAAGGGCTTCTTGCACCTTCTTGAAGAACATCAATACGAGCAGCCATTCTCCTTGGGAAGGGATGTACTGGTTTTCGGCAAGAGGAATTTTACAGCCACGGCGCATTAGACTTTCCGTATGCTTCTTTCCGTCGAGGTCGTTGTAAGCATCAAAATAGCTCTTAATAAAAGCCTTTTTATCTTCCTCTGTATCATTTTCGCTACTTTCCAGCAGAGGAAACTCATTGTCGCCCTCGTCATCATCTTCCACATCGAACTTTGCAATGCAGGTATGACGCTCTCCAAGGTGTACTGCGACGCCTATCACATCTTCTTTCTTGTTCTTGCCGTCAAACCATTCTTCGTGACCGTCGGAATAACGAAGATACACGCCATCCTTTCGAGGATCGGGAACATTGCATTTGTGTTCACCAACAGCACCAGTAGCCACAGGAACATCCTCAGCGTCACTACCGATTACAAACTCGTAAGCCTCTTTAGCTTTAGCGAGATTACACTCATTCTGCAACAGCAGAACCATTCTTAATTTTTGCTTTTCTGTCATAACTATGATAATTACTTAGTGATTTAATTCGCTTTTTACCCAAGCTGCGAACAAAGTGCAGTGGGCGCAGTCGCAACCACAATCCGGATTGCGCTCGCAAGCCTTATCTAACTCATATTCTGTCATATCTTATTTGCATTATTGTTGTTAATCTCCAAATACCAGTTCATGGAACAGGAGCAACATTTCCGTGCTAATCTGAGCAGAGTAAACATAGGCGTTTACTCCCTTGCCTGCACAACGTTCATCATGCCAACCGAAAGACACCGAATTGTTGCTCATAAACTCAATGCTCAACTGGACTATTTCTCTCCAGGCTCCATCATAATAGAAGCGAGGAGCTTGTGTTTCGGTGAATTTAATCTTCATGTTCTTTGAGTTCTGAACAGCCATGTAAAGGTCGGTAAGCAGTTCCTTACGAACATTCTGCACCATTTCTTTAAGAATACTTGTACTTGTCATATTTTCGATATTTTTTTAGTCCATAACCTCATTAACCACATGCTCTACAAAGTCGAGCATGGCATCAAAGTTCTTCCAAACGCGCTTTCTTGTCTGAATGGTTTCTAAATGACTGTTCATCATTACATTAATCATATCGTCAAACACATCGCCAGTAAGCCTGACCCCTTCATTCAATATAGATACCTGCTTGTACTTCGGCATATATTGATTGATGGTTTTTATCATATCCGAAGCTGCGCGTAAGTTCTTTTCCGTACCGCGGAAAATGGCAAAAATGGTTGTTTTGCCCCCATTGGTGGTAATTGTATCTCCCTCTTCCCAGTCGAAGTGGTGTTCACGGTAACCTACAATTTCCTTTGATTCGTTGTAGAAAACTACATAGTTCTTGTTATTTGCCATAATGTTTAGAATTTTAAGTGATTACTTATTTATCTTATTTGCATTACAAAGATAGTGATTTATTATCATATATGCAAGTATTTAGCAAGAAAAGTTTATCTTATTTGCAAGAAAAATAAAGGAGGCAGCTCCGCTGAACCACCTCCTAAGATTAGCAAATAAGAACTCCTCTAAACATCGGAGCCTTGGGGTTCTTCCTCGTCAGGAGGAAGTATGATGATTTCGCTTTCCTGTCGTCTTGAGACATAAGCGAAGATTTCGTTTCTCTCAACCAATCGGGACTTAACCTTGCGTCCCTTTGCCTTTGCGTATGCTTCAACCCACGACTTATCAATACTCCACGATATGCCAGGGTCCGGCTCGTTATCAAAGGCTCTATACACCATTATCGGGAAGGTCATTCCATCGAGAGTCTTAGTGTCCTCGGGCGTCATAAACCAGCCTTTGCAAGGTCTGTTCGATTTCATATAAGCCACGAATTCACGAGCCGTTTCCGTACTGCCGACAGCAATCCACACGGTACGCATCACCTCCCAATAACGAGGATTTGACAAAAATTTGGCCTTCTTAAAGAAAATCTCCTTTACCTTCCCATTGTCTTTATACAAATCGTATGCCATTACTATAGCCTTTGTAATTTTCGCATCACGAACGAGCTGCTTTTGAGGCAGTGATGGTATGCGTCTTGTAAAATCTGTATGCGTATTTGGCGCAAGGGGATGATATGTCCCTAAATTTCCTTTGAATATTTCCATTTGCGTTACTATTAAAACAATTCAAGCTGGACGCATTTCTTGCTTCTCATCGTCCGCTTGTATATTCCACATTTCGTTTTGTAGGCACAACCGCCTTGCTTGGCTTCAGTAAAACGCTGCTCCCAAAGAACTCTATATTCTTCTGTCCCTGGCTTTGCTTCTTCGTTCAGAAATGCCACAAGTCGCATACAGAAGAAACCTTTGTCTTTAGTTTTGTCGTCAATAAGCTCTACCAGTCCGTTTCCTTTTGGTTTCATACGGCATATTGAAAAAGTGGAAGAGGTAGCATATCCCTACCTCCCCACTTGGTTATATTTTACTTTTCGTCTGCCGACTCGTCAGCACTTGGGGTTTCGGCTTTTTTAGGAGCCTTCAGTTCCTCGATTTTCTCCTTGTAGTTCTGGCGCATCTTGTCGTACTTGGATAACACCTTGTTTTCCAACTCCTCGACACCACTAAAACCGTCTGCAAGCAGTGCGATAAGCATTCCTGCGAGGTCGTGGGAGTAGCACACCGACTTTTCAGAGAGAGTGGCACGGATGAACTCACGCTTGATGGCGTTGCGGTTCTCTTCGATAAGCTTGGCGTTCTTCTTGAACGCATCTTCCGTATTTGCCCATTCGATGCCGAGACTCTTTTTGAACTCGTATGGAAGACGTTTCATCATGATAGCGTGGAACACCTTCTGCTCCTCCGCACTAAGCGTCGTATTCATGGTTGAGTACGATGAGGCTGCAAGCATCTTGCGCTTTTCGTCAATCAACTCGTCATGCTCCTGTTCGTCACATTTCAAGATGGAGTCCTTGAGCTTGACTATCTGCTCCTTCTTGCTAAGCGACTCCTTGGGAGTTTCGTTATCCTCGGGGGCAGAGAAAGTCCACTTGTATTCACCACTGAGTTTTCCGTCAAAGCACACCTCATACACTTGCTCTACAAGTCCGTCCTCGACATTGCTGTCAAAGATTGCCTTGGCGTGATGATAGGCCCTCATTCGCTTCTCATAACACTCCGCATCGGAGAACTTAGACTTGTCGGGCTCCACCGGCATCATTACATACTGCCTGTCATCGGCATTGATAAGAGTGAGTCCTGCTGCCTTGGCTGCTTTTATCCACTCTTCGTTACCCTCGCCTTGGTACACAAGTGTCAGTCCCGACTCCTTGGCGGTGCGAAGAATGAACTCCATGGTCTTCGTTGTGAAGCACTTCGAATCCATACAGCGAGGGCGATTGGCATCCTTGAACGACTCTGGCTTGTTCTTCGTGTTGAGAGGACAGCCCTCGCAGTCATGACCGCAACTGAATGAGCAGTCCTTGATGTCGAACTTTGCAGTATCGAGGAACTTCATAACGTGTTCGTCAATCATAGCGTGCAGTATCTCCAATTTGAGGATTTTCTGTGTCCATCGAGCGATACAAGCAGGAGAGAAACACTCGTCAAACAATACCTTCTGCTGCTCTGCGGTCAGCTTGCAGATGTCGAGGAGGTGGACGAGATACAGCGTTCCGTCACGCATCAGCTGAATGAACTCGGGGATGATGTTGTTGAGCTGGATGCGACCAACTACATAGCTTGACGATTTTCCAAGCAACTTGGCTATCTCTGCGACTTTCATTGTTGCTCCGTTGTCCCATAACTTTGCGATGGCTGCAGCTTCCTCTATCGGATCGACATCCTTGCGCTGCAAGTTCTCAATAATCATTGCAGCAAAGGCTTGTTTGTCGTCGAGTTCCTTGATGATACACTGTATCTCTGCATCACCATTAAGGCATACAGCACGGTAACGACGCTCACCGCAGACAATCTCGTATTTTGTCTCGCTGCCTTTTGGGCGCTTACGGATGGTGATAGGCTGTACCAGTCCGTTACTCTTGATGTTCTGTGCCAACTCCGCCAATGACTCCTGGTCAAAGGTCTTGCGAGGGTTCAACTCACTCGGACAGATGTCCGAAACTTGGATGTTCTTAACTTGGATGTTCTTGCTTTGCATAATCTTATATTTTAAAATGTGAATAATCAGTAAATGTTAGTCAAGCCATGAAAGGGCGTCTTTCTTCTCCGGCTTCTTCCAACTATTGAAAACATAGTCGTTGATAAGGTTCTCATAAGAGAACACAGCGACAAAGCCCTCGTCTTCACGCTCTGAGTCTATGTTCGCTTCCTCATACACCATCGGCATTATCAAGCCTTTCATCTTTGTGCCGATGATAACCGTAGCACGTTGTGGGTCTGTGTTGAAGAATTTGATGTGCTGTGGCTTTCCGCTTGCAAGCATTACATTGCAAATGCGTATCAGCGTTCTGATGTTATAGCCGACACCATTGATAACGACGGTATCATTCTCGTTAGCGCCTTCCTGGCGTGTCTGCCACTGGCAAGCGTTTCGAAGCTGAAGAATATCAATGTTCAGCTTAGTTCCATAGTTGTCAGCCTTAGGGAACACGCTATCCACATTTGGATATCTGCCGTCGATTATCTCGCCTGCAGGCGACATTGTTTTTCCGTCAAGCTCCGGCTTTCCTTCTTCATAGATAACGAGGACATGGCCATCTGAAGCGTAACACCTTTCACTCTCGAAATGAACTCCGTTCATAATAGGTCGGAGTTCGTCCTTGGCGCAAATGTTTGCGAACAAGGCTTGGACGATTTTCTTTTCCATTGATTATACTTGTATTAGTGAATAACTATCTGCACATATAAAGTTCACGAGCTGCAGCTTCTTCCTGCTCTTCCTCATAGCAGCGGACATAGAAGTCGTAGTGATTAATCATTTCGTTGGTATTCTCCAACTTCGCTTCCAACTCCTCCAACTTTCGACCAGCCTTATTGAGCGCTGAAATGGTCAGCTTGCAAGGGTTTCCATTGAACTGAAACTCACACTCGTTAACGAGTTCTGTTGCTGCTGCAACCTGCTTCTTCAGTCGGGTTGCCAAGCTCTTGAATGATGCTAAACTTTTCATAATGTTTAGAGTTTTAAGTGATACCTTTTTTATCTTATTTGCTAATGCAAAGATAGTCAAAAGTTATCATATATGCAAGTATTTAGCAAGAAAAGTTTATCTAATTTGCAAATTTATTTCACTGAATATCAAGAAGTTAGATACAATAATCCCCACGTCCGTCTGCTGCGAGCGTGGGGATAGGAAACCTCGGAAGATTATGCTTTATTGTTATGCTGCGGGCGTGCCGCTCGATACTTTGTGAATACCCAATAAGCGAGAACCGCCATTAGGATTACGAGAGCCACACCATAAATGATGTATGAATAGTATAAAGGCTTCTTGGACTCAGCCCTGGTGTTCTCTCGCTTGTTAGTATTTCCGTGAAATTCTTTAGCAGACTCTTCCTTGGTGGCAGAGATATTTTCGTTTTTTTTCGTGTCGTTCCTTTTCTTTCTACCGCTATGCTTGACAGTCAACGACTCGGTCTGTCGGAGAATGGGTGATTTGCCTGTGCTGTCAGCCTTGGATGTGTCATACTCGGTTGTGATAGTCCAAACGTACACATCGCTGCTGTCATGCTCCTCCGTACGGTTCAGTTCCGAAGAAACTGCATCAATGGTCGCTTGTGACGATACTGATGCAGAATCAACGGAAACATTTTCCGTTGCGCGTCGCGATGAGCCACACGCAACAAAGAGCAAGGCAGCGCTCAACAAACAAAACATGTAAGTTATCCTGTTCATACAATCTTTTCCCTTTTAGCTCTTGCAAGATACGTCTGCCGGCTTTTCAATCCATTATATCCACCATTCACCCTCTTGGTTACTGCACGCACATCATCCTTGTCGGCAAGTGCAAGGCAGCCGCTCGTCTTGAAAAACCAGCAAGCGGTCATCACGGCGAAACGGGGTTCAGCAACCTTTTCGGGATATTTAAGAACATCAACATCCTCTTTGAGGACATCATGGATATATGTATTGAACCGGCGGTAGTTGTTCGTACCAGTGAGCTGAATAAGACCACGACCTTTGTATTTCTGCCCATCACCGTCCGCTTCCGGAGTGTTGCCAAGCGCAATCGCAAGTCGTCCCGTATCGTAAGCCTTGCCGCTTGCAATCTCCGTGTTATATCGAAGTTCGCCACTCTCATGCGCTACTTGCGCAAGGAAATGGGCACACCTCAGCTGAGTGTTTATACCAAACTCAGGCATGAGCTCGTTCAAGTACGGCAGATACTTGTTGATGTTCGATGATAAGGCTTTGGGCATTATCCTTTTTAATTGCTCTCCAGTCATAGTGATGTAATTTTTAATGATTATACCAAGAAATCGCTTTTGATGCTATCCACGGCATCGAGGCGTTCCCAAGTAAAATGAGTCTCGTCCGCTTCCCTGCCGAAATGGCCATAGGCAGCTGTCGGCTCGTATTTGACCTCCTTCAGATGCAAGTCCTTGATAATTGCGTAAGGGCGCATGTCAAAATTCTCTGCGATGTAGCCGGCAAGTTCCGCGTCTGTCAGCCCAACGTGGCAAGTTCCGTAGGTCTGTACGTTCACATTCATAGGCTCTGCAATGCCAATGGCATAAGAAAGCTGGATGAGCATTTTGTCAGCAACACCTGCAGCAACCATATTCTTGGCAATGTAGCGAGCCATATATGCTGCGGAGCGGTCCACCTTAGATGGGTCTTTACCCGAGAAGGCTCCACCGCCATGAGCGCCATAACCACCGTAGGTATCAACAATAATCTTGCGACCAGTAAGACCCGTGTCACCGTGCGGGCCACCGATAACGAATTTGCCAGTAGGATTGACAAGTACTTTTGTATTGTCATCAAAGAGAGAGACGATGGCGTCATCCGCAATAGCTTCCTTCACACGCTGTAGCAAATGATACTCCACATCGTACTGGATGCGTTCGTGCATCGCCTCGTCTGCCTCTTCCTGTGAGACTCCTAATCCAGGAACAACGAATTCGTCATGCTGTGTGCTTACCACAATCTTGTCAATGTGTACTGCTTTGCCGTTTTCGTCGAACGCTACCGTTACTTGACTCTTGGCATCGGGTCGTAAATAGTACATTGTCGAACCCGTCTGACGCTCTCGTTTCAACTCTACAAGAATGAGGTTAGCGAGATAAAGAGGCAGCGGCATGTAGCTCTCTGTCTCGTTTGTTGCATAGCCAAACATCATGCCTTGGTCTCCGGCACCCTGCATCTGCTCGTCAGCACGACTCACACCACGGTTGATGTCGGCACTCTGTTCGTGCAAGAGATTGATGATACCGCAGCAATTTCCGTCAAACATATAATCCGGATCATCGTAACCGATGCGCTTGATTGTTCTGCGGACCACTTCAGGAATATCAACCGAAGCAAAAGAGCGCACCTCACCAGCCACTATAACCTGACCAGTAGTTACAAGCGTTTCGCAAGCAACTTTGGCGTTAGGGTCTTTGGCAAGATACGCATCGAGAACGGCATCTGAAATTTGGTCAGCCACTTTGTCTGGATGACCTTCAGACACCGACTCTGATGTAAAATAAATGTAATTATCGTTCATAACTATTTTGAAATTTTAGATTTGCAAAGTTCAACAACCGTTTTCCACAAAGCCTGTAGGGCATCTGTAAACTCCGTCTTGGGTCTGCCATCTATAACAGCAAGATTTTCTAATATGGAGATAAAATACTCTATTACGAAATAGATAAGCACAAACAGCCTAACTATATCGAAGAACACAGCTCCAAGGACATCTATCCAAGCACTCCTGGACTCGCACTCCAAAGCGAACGAATTGGCAATAAACACCAATATCATCCAAATCGCAACTTTGATAACACATCTGCTGAATCGGAAGCTCTCGAACTTCTTTCCAAGTGTTTTGCTTGCCTTTATACCAGTAATCGTCTCGGTAATGACAGCTACAAACATTGCAAGAACAATGATAGGACCGATACCGAGATACTTGCTTGAGAAAGCGAGGATGAGGCTTATGACAGACGTGGGCATTTGGAGGTTATATTTGAATGAGGGACACAAGGAGAGCGCAAACTCCTTAATGCTCGCATAGTCGTAACTACGCAGGAATCTCGTGATGTATTGGAGGATAACGTTCATACTGCTTGATTTTTCTTCAAAGGTAGCTACAAAAACACCTTTTAGTAAAAATATAAGGAGCAACATGGTGAACAGCACGGTTCAGTCATACTACTCCTTGGCCAGATAAGAAAGCTCTTTTTTTTACTTGGAATCCGAACTGCCCGAATGTCCGAAGCCACCACCTCTGTCATTACACGAAAGCTCTTCCACAACCTTGAAACGAGGGTGAAGAGTGCGATAGAAAGTCAGCTGTGCAACTCGAGTACCTTCCTTAAGGATAAACCCTCGGTCATCGTCATTCTTTATGATAACACCGATATTTCCTTTATATCCAGGGTCTATCTTGCCGTTAATAACATCGGCATTGAAGCGCATAACGCCAGTCTCCGTGAAACGCCAAGGTATGATGCCGAAAATACGCTTCCACACCTTTCGAGTACCATAGCCTTCCATACCTTTAGCAGAGAAGCCGCTTCTTGGCTCGACTTTCGCTTCTACGCAAAGAGGCAAGTTCAGTGAAACATTTGTCGGTACGATAGTTCTCGAATGGGGCTCAATGAATATGCCCCTCGGTACATATAGGTCGTAACCGATAGAAGTCTTGTCGGCAGGTTTAGGATGTTTACAGACGCCCAGTTCTTTTAGCTCTATCTCCGGCATCCAGTTAAATGGATTTCGCGGACTTATTATTTGCTTTGATTTTTCCATTTTGGACTGTCTTTATATTCTTGAATAATTCGTTCCACGTTTTTCTCCATATAGGAGTCAAATTGTACTTCGATGGATTTCACGTAACGACTATGTCTGTTGCATGAGCAAACATAGCCATTGTCCCAATTTGAACGCTCCTTGCATACTCCCTTACAAAAAGCCTTGCTTGAACTTGACACAAAAACCTTTTTCAGAATATAGAGTGTATTGCGCAGCTCTTCTTCGCGCTGCTGCTCTCTCTCTTCATAAAGTTTCTCAAGCTCCTTCATACGATGAAGCACCTTTTCACTATCCTCATGCCGCTGTTTGCGGTATATGTCTAACCATCTGTTGGTTAGGTTTGTGAACAAACGCAAAACCATCGACTTGGTAATAAACGGAAGCCAACTTCTTTTGTTAAGCTCGTCTTTTACAAGGTCGATGTCTCTGCTGAATAAATCGCTGTCAATCTTTACCATATAAAAACACTTTTTTTAAAAGCCCAGTGAACCAAGCCGACTACTCTACAAAGTCAAGGCCTTTAAGTTCTGCCACCTCGTTGTCTTCAAGACCCTGTGTGTACTGAACAGCGGTTTCACCTTCATCAATAATAACTACAGAGCGTCTCGCAAAGAGAACCGCCACTGCCAATTTAATTCTGTTTATCATTTCTTAAGTTTCTCGTTTTGTTTATTTATAAAATTACCCACAACATAGCACACGACATCAATAACGTAGAACCAGCTAACCAAAAATGACACAAACATCATCTTACGGAAAGCAACAGGCTCGTCCAGTTCGCTCCACGCCTTGCGACATCGGTACACCATAATCAGCATAGCCAATGCTCCACCGGCAAGGTAGAGCATCAGGAAGTACAATAAAAAGTTTGCTATTACATTCATTTATCTCGGAAATTCATTAATTCTTTACGGTTTTCGTCATAGACGGCTGCAACAAGGTTCCAGCCCATAACGCACAACACAAACTCCACGAAAAATGCGAAGGCTCCTGCTCCGATTAGCAAGTGCGATACGAGTGCGAATACTGTACATATAAACACGAGTAGTGCGAATACCGCACTTACAGTATCTGCGCTAAAATAGGTTTTCATTATCTTCTTCATACGGAAGTTACTTTTTAGTTGTTGTTTTTATCTTATTTGCTATTGCAAAGATAGTGATAATTTATCAATTATGCAAGTTTTAGATATTATTTATTTATCATATTTGCAATACTTTTAAAGGAGTGCTATTCTCCCGAACCGCAAACCTCCATAGTTATTCACATTTCTAAAGGTATTTCTATATCCCGAGCGTTGCGCCAGTTACAGCTCCGACGCAATCTGCAAGAAGATCCTTCTTGTCAAACAGACCATAGTCAAAGAAGTCATAGACCTCTTTCCCTACTCCGACGATGACCGTTACAGTCACGGCAACCACATATCGCAGCCATGTAGGGAGCGGTAGTGTGCGCATCAAAGCATACGCGATAAGCAGACACACATTGTAGTGTATGTACTTGTCGGATGGCACTGACTCCAGTAGTGCCATTATCTCCTTATAAAACTTCTTCATAGCTCAATAAATTAGATAAGGTGTGAAATCAAACTTTTCTACATCGAATTCAAGTTCATCCGGATAAGCCAAAATGAAAGTGCGAAGCCTGCGCTTCAACATTTCTACGGTCGGCTTATTGGTGAACTGCACTTGATGATGGCGAGGGCGAACCTCGTCAGTAAACACATTTCTGTGATACAGACAAAAGGTTGCGAGCCACTGACCATTGGGGAGTTGTTGTAATGGAACGAAATTCTTATTCATGCTATGCCTAACATTAGTTGGTCGAGGAATACGGCTGAACCACACTTGCGCATCGTTCTCCGCACCTGCTCGACAGGTTTAAATTGTTTCTTTAGTTTGAACACCTCGAAGTGTCCTTGAATGTAAAAGTACTGAAACCATCCTTCATCTATCTTGTTCACGGCTTGTCGGCGCACTCCATAGGAGTTGTGGTGGCGCATCATGCCGAAGAATGAGTTAAGCGATTGGACGAAATGTTCTGCGTTCTTCTCGGCCTTTCCTTCCTTCAGCAGCTTGTTATACTTGTATATCGTGTCAATCAGATGCGCTCGCGTTCTGTTGCTGATGTATGTTCTTCCAGGAAGTATCATAGCACCGACAAACAGCACGCCTTTCGTGTAATGCTGGAAGTACTTCTTCATCGGGTGAAGCTGTATCAGCAGCTTCTCTCGTAAGAAAGCATCTATCTTCTTGTCTGCCGACATCAGCAATTCACGATTTTGCGACATAATGACAAAGTCATCAACAAACCTCACATAGCCCTTAAAGCCGAGGATGTACATTATAAACCAGTCCATAACAGCAGCATAAAAGTTGGCTTCAAGCTGCGAAGGAAAGCGCCCGATTTGCAAACTCTTTCCTTTCGGTGCAAAGAAAGAACTCTTGTTCTTCGGCAACGCCTCCCACAACTCTGGTGCTGACAACTTACGGCAGTTGTTGATAGGATTGTCATATAACGTAATCCTCATTAAGTAGATGAGGCACTCCAAATCATCGCCTTTATAATTAGCTCTGATAAACGGCTCAAGCAAAGACCACAGAATATCTCGGTCAATGCTCATGAAGAAAGACTTGATGTCACCTTTATATATCCAGCAGTCCTTTGTGTAGCCTTCGGACACGTCGTACATCATCTTCTTGACACGTTCTTGCGCTACAAATTGTCCGTAGCCTTTTCGGCAATTCATAGACACATTTCCCATCTGCTCAAACATGGATTCAAACAATGGGTTCACACGCAAACATATATAATGATGAACAACTCTGTCAATGAAGGCTGCTGCAAAGACCTCTCGAAGCACTGGGTAGTCAATAATGAACACAGTAGCCATCGAGGTCTTGTATTGTCCATGCACGATGGACTGCCATAGAACCACAAGGCTTTCTTCTTTGTGCATATGGAACCTTTGGTAGCTGTTCGTACTTTTCTTCTTAATTTCGCAATCGTAGAAAGCAAGCACTATCGAACTAAAGGGTATGTCGAAGATTATCGAATTATTTGCTTCACAACTCAAACAAGGACGAACCTTGTTCGTGTTAGTCTTGTTGTTGTTGTTGTTGATGTTACCGTTACTAACGTTCACGTTCCATGCGTTGTTCGACGAGTACTCGGCAACACTCTCCGCTGCCTTATTCTTTACCACACTGAAATCAACGACTATTCGCTGTTCCGGAATGGTGGGAGAGCCAATTAAATCTAATAATTCCTCACTCGTGAAGTGAACATGCGCTTCACAACTCTGGGTATTCTGCTCTTTGCTTCTATCCTCCATAAGTATTTGTCGCCTTTAGTGATGCATTATACCAACCTTGCGCTTGACGCGCTATAGTCGTCAAATCCAAAATCACCTTTGGCATTTCCTTTTCTCTGGACAACAAGTGCAGGTCATCACACAACCCGATATACATCATATACACATCCAATTCCTCCAACAACTCGGCAAGATACTGAACCCTTCTCTGCTTATTTGAGTTGGCGCGTCTTATGAGAGTGAGACAATGTACAAGCGTGAGTAACATCTGATTCGCAAACTCATACTTATAGTCTTTCGGGAATTTAACTTTCCGCTTCTGCTGCCATAGTAGCTGCGCACGAACATCTTTGTAAATTTTCAAGTCTTTACTTAACATTTCGTAATTTGGAATTAAATTTTACATAATTTATATCATTCAATAGCGTTGCTTCCTTAACGACTGCTAATTATATTAACATTCTTTTTCTCCATCCCCATTGCGTCTTTTTTCTCCTGTCTTCAAAGACAGTGAGCCACCCTGACGGGTAACTCACTGAAAGAGAGGAAGTTTTCAAAGAGCCAAAGGGGCAAAGAGGCAAAGAGATTAAATTGCTTCACAACTCAAACAAGGACGAACCTTGTTCGCGTAAGACTTGCTGAGGTAGTTGCCGTAGATGTTACCGTTACTAACGTTCACGTACCATGCGTAGTTCGCCGAGCACTCGGTGCTTGACCAGTACCAATCCTTAATAAGTGTTGAACCACTGATAAGGGTCATCATTTCGTCAATCTCGTCACGATACTTCGTCATTGCTCGCATTTGCGCAATAGACGGCAGATAGTATTTACCGGCAGCAGGATCGTCTGAAAATAGCGAGTAGGCACGAACACGTTCTGCGGCTGGATGTGAGCGGTTGTTGGCTTTGGCGTAGGCTACAATCTTGTCGGTATTACCCTCGCCATCGAAATCGTCCCATACGGTTCCGTCGTTGGGGTTACTATAATCTTTCAGCTCGTCTATGTTCCATCCGTTCTGTACTGCCCACTGATGCGTATTGCCGCCTGTGTCATTCAGCATATTTTCCTTGCCGATAATCCACTGGTGGGAGTAGACACGGATGCGGATACCAAGCGTGATGTATGCGTAACGGCTATTTGATGAAAGGTCGTTCCATTCCTGTTTAGTAAAGAACGTAAGCTGCTTTGTCGCTTTGTGGTATGCCGCCACACAAAGGTCGAGCAATCCTCCAGCCCATTTCATTGCGTTGGCAATCTCCGTTCCTGTTGCGGTCTCGATGTCAAGCTCGATGCCTGCGTTCTTCAACGCTGCAATCTGCTTCTCTTTGTTCACTCTCAGCAAGATAGCTGACTTCTCTGCTTCTGTCATATTTTTAATTTTTATTTGTTAGATATTGCCACAACGATATAATTGTTGGATTTGCTTGAGTCATACCAAGCGTAACCACACTGCGTATTAACTCGCCAAAAATTGCTTGCAGAGTACGACTGACAGGTGTGTATCTCGCCCCAGTTGAAGGTAATACCCCACATTGCGGTCAGAACGTTCTGCAGAGCAATATGGTAACGGTAAATCTCCCACGCCTGGTTGATGGTCGGCAGGTTCCATACGCTGTTATCGTCCTGCTCGTCACCGCCCTCTTTCAAGAAAGCCTTGTATTCTCTGACCGCTCTTGCAGCTGGAGCTTCATATCCGGCTGTCTGATGAGCGGTGAGGATAGCGGTTGTCAATTCTTCCGCATCATAGTCTGCATACACCTTCGGCGCATCCGTATGCTGTGTTTTCGTTACCGTCAGCGACGCGCTTCCCCACGAGCTGTTGGCAAAGCGGTTTGCTGCCATCACGAAAGACTGATGATGTGAACGGATGCGGATGCCTCTGATAAGAAACTTTCCCTGCTCTTCTGCAGAAAGCTGCGCCCATTCGTTGGTCACGGCAGAGGATATATTTGCCGATGTAGTGTTTATTGTGGACTCGTCCAGTATCTTAAAATAGAACTCCTGGTTGTCCGTCTTTCTGTTCACCGCCAAGTCTATACTCAGCAGTCCGTTAGCCCATTGAATATACTCAGGAAACAGCGTCGCCCTCATCGATGTTGAGAGGTCCTTAAATCCCGTGTCAATAAGGGCTTGTACTTGCGCATCCTTTACATCACGCAATTTTTGTACTACTTGTGCATTTGATGCCATACTGATTAGTGATTTTAAAAGTTGGTAATTTGCCACTCCCAAGATATAAATCTCAAGAGTGGCGCTATTTTTTATATGCTCTTAGGGAGGAACACAAGGCTCCATTGTCCGTACTTGTTTGCGATATCTTCTGCTGTCATAGTGATGAAGATTGAAATGTCCGCATCGTTATAGCCATCAGAACCACTCGTTCCAAGTTCTCGTGCCGCATACTCATCATAGGTTTCCCCATTGTAATAAGAATACCACTCGTTGATATTGTCTTCTGTAGGAACACCACCACCAACTTCTGCGTATTCTCCTCCGAGAAACCACGAAATATTGTGAATGTAAGCAAGAATACCTGTGAACAAAGTGAGCTCGTCGATACCTTTCTCTATAGCCTTTATCTCCGCTTCCTCAAGTATCTCGGTAAGGGTGTATTTGCCGCTGATTATCGGCTTCGTCTGCACATTACCGCTGATGTCAAGTCCACGAACATCCGCATTGACAACTCCCACAAGCTCCTTGCCGTCGCCTTCCAGCTTTTGGTTCGCTACTCGCAGGTACCACATCGATGTCCTTGTTGCAAGAACGTCAGAAATGAGTTTTGCAAGATTGAACTTAGGCGTATTCTCGATACGTACCCTCGTAACGTCCTTGAAAGACGGAACTTGGAAGCCAGATTTCGCATTAAGCCCGGTATACTCCAAGTTCGGGATGCTCACGAATTCCAATGCAGTAAGAGAGGACGGAGCAGTCAGCACGTTTACTCGGGAGGTCTGAGCCAATGTTATCGTCTGCAAGCCGCTTCCCTCTGCGAGAACTTTGGTCAAACGAGGGCAGTAAGATGTATCAACAGCCGTTATCGGGTGGTTGCGGATGTCAATCTCCTCCAAGTACGGCATATTGCCGAGGTCAAGCCTTGTCTGTGGTATTACTCCGCTCGCTGCATTGTAGTTAGCTCCACCGATGGTCAGTTTCTTCAGCTTCGTAAAAGCGGTGAAGTTCATTGTCTCAAAGGTGTTGCCGCTAACATCAAGCTCTGATACGTTGGAGCATCCGATGAAGTATGTCTGGTATGAGTTACCGACCGTCTTCTGTGTTGTGAAGAAAGTGTAGCTCTCTCCAGCTTCAAGATGAACGGCTGTCATACGACGCGACTCGTCAGTACCGTCAATGCCAAGAGTGAAATAGCCTGCCTCTGCAGCCTTGAACGTGAACTTCATACCAGCTGACGAGTTAGGCGTTCCACGGAAGCCATACTGGTCTGCTACAAATGACGGACCGCCATAGTATGCGTCACGGAGTTGGAATCGTCTTTTGAACACCTGCGGAAGCATGTGGACTCCTCTGCCGTGCATAGCGTACAGATAGGTGTCATCGTAAGCCATTGTGTTCACATACTTTCTCTCCTGGTCAAATGAGCTGACGAGCTTTGCCCACTTTGACAAACGCTTGGTTATCCACAACGATGTGCATCCTGCCTCAGAGAATGGAGCGTTACCATTAACCTGCACGGAACGCATAGCGTTATAGACTTGCGACAAGGAGATAGTATTACCGTCTGCATCTATCTGAATACGACCACCACCAAGGTAGTTGTTGCGGAACAATACAGAACCAAAGCCTGCATAATAGTTGCGTGCCTCCTCGGAGTCGGGGTCGAGGTCTACCGGTACGGTAAGACCACAGTTATTATCGGAAGTCAGAATTGTATCACCGTCATACAAGTGATTGAGATACAATCTTACACTTCCGTCCTTCTCCAAGTAAAAGCCCAACATCATGTTCTTGGAACGCTGATCCACCGCAAGCAACACGTCTGTAAAGCAGTGATAACAGAATACCGAATATGGATTTGCGTACTTGTAAAGGTCGGTCTTCCACAACGAGAGATTACCTGTCTCATAGTCGGCACGGTGGCAGAACTCAAGCCACCGGAAAAGCTGATACGGAATCTTTTTGCTGCTACTCTTATACTTGCAATAGATGCCGTCCTTTGTCTTGTACACAATACCTTCCTTATGGTTTGATATACCCTCATCAGAGTTAATGAGCTTGCTGTTCTCGTCCACAGCATCCCAATAGTATTCCGTTGTTGTCGCCCCGGATGCAGAGTCACACTGCACAAAACTACCGCCATTCGCATAGAGGTCATTGAGGTCGTCGTCATCAGGATAACGAGACTCGAAGTAGTTCGTCCAGTGGTTGTCCTTCTTTATCATATCAGCAGGCTTGCTGACGCCTCGGAACCACGCCATATCATCGTATGTAAGAATTTCATAGTTTTCGACAGGGTTAAGCACATCACCAGTAACCGTCCATTGTTGGGTTGTCTGATTGAAGTACATTCTACCCGTCGTGTCCTTGAAGCCCTTAGACACATAATGATAATACTTATAAGTATGCTCTCCCTCTGCCTCTGGCGTAGTGTCATAGCGGTAGGTTGCGCTGAGGTCAAAATCGGAGAGGTGCGTCTTCATCTGCTCTGCCGACTCTGTTGTCTCTACAAACGAAGCTACCGGGTCCACCTCCTCAAACGTACCCTCGCCATTATCACGATACACCCTAAAGTTCGGGCCACAGAACTCCGTAAAGATATATGGTACGGATGCGTTCATCTTCGAGAAGTTCTCGAGAACGTAAGCTGCAGCCCTCTGTGCAACCAAATCTGCCTTGTTTACTCCGTCATCAACGGTTGTAACGACAACCTCCTTGAAGTCGCCATAGTTAAGACATTTGTCATTGTATGCTGCACATTTTTCAAAGCCATAGATAGCGGCATCACCCTTGTCTTGGTTCCAGTTTCCCTTAGAATGGAAATAAGCGTTCTTCGGGTCTGTGGTATCAGTACGGAAGAAAGCACATGGGATGGAGTCGATAGACGAGTTCATCGTGTACTTTGGGTTCGTTGAGTCGTATGCTATCTGCGCCGGAGTCATATAGTCCTTGCCGAGAGCACGCTGAACGAGGTTGAAGAGCTCTGTTGAGGCTCCGTTATGCGCACCACCTGACTCTGAATAGTCCACTTTTACAGTGATGATGTTGGTAGGAATACTCTCGTCATAAATCTGCACCTTTCTCTTGGCGATGTTTGCAGCACAGATGTCGTAGAGTGCCAACTGCTTCGGGTCGGTAAAGTCAGAGCGCTTATGCAGCAACTCCATCGACTTTGCTTTCTTGAACTTCATCTTTACGTTCTTAATCGGGCGCTTTGACGAGGTTGTTCCTTGGTTGGTAATCGGAACCTTGTAAGCTACGAAGTTTTGCCAAGGTCTGTCGGGGAAATACGCATAAACGTCCACATAGATTGTGGATTTCTTATCCGATGTTCTTGACTCCAACCATGAAGGGAAATTACCTCCATTCTTCTCGTCTGCATAAGTGTAGCCTTCTGCATCGATGACCTCTTGGTTGGCAGTGATGACGAAATACGGCATACCGATATTGAAGAGGGCGTTGGCTTGTGGACGCTCGTAGTTGCCAGTCTCCACATGAACACGATTGCCGCTGGCTGCAATTAGCTGCGTGGGTTCCTCGGTAATCTGCTGCGTGGCCATAATGCTGTTGTTCTCCTCGTACTCGCTAATCATGGTCGAAGTGTCTGACAGTGTGAGCAAGTACTCCTCCCACACTTTTCGGTAGTCGTCGGAGAACGTGCGCCACGCCATGATGTCGTAGATGTAAAGGTCAGCAAACTTTCCGTCAAACTCAAATGTCGCCTCAGAGTAAGCCGCACTGCGTCCAGTATTGTAATAGCAAGCTCCAACATCCTCACCATTGATGTACATCTTGACAAGGGCAACACCAGCCTTTGGTGATGCACCGGCTTTCTCAAACACAAGGGCAAGCGTGATAACTTCTCCCTGTGTGTAGTTGGCGCGAATAGATGTAGAGTCGGTGCTTGCTGCCTCAGTTGGATTTGCACCTACGGTGGTGAAGATGATACTTCCTCCATTGATATACAAGCCAACCGTTCCGTCAAAGCACTTCAGCAGAACCGCATCATCGTCCATGACATTCTTCACTTGGAATGTCATTTGGAAAGCAGAACCGTTTGTCTCCACGTTTTGATTTGCGAAAAGAGGATAATCAAGCGAAGCTGTCACATCCTCTGCTACACGGAGCGCCATGATGCCGGGGTCGTTGTCCTGTCCGTACTGTGATGTGCCGTATGAGTCTTTCACAAAGCCGTTAGATGAATAGTTTGAGCCAAACACCTTCAATTCAAAAGTCTCTGTCTGACCATTCGCATTGACAAATGACGACTTGATAGACTTATCAACATCCGAATTGCTGCGTCTGCGAAGGTTGATGTCAAGAGCCGCGTTGCCCATGCTACTGATAGCGAGCAACGTTCCGTTCACGGTAAACTTCATCGGCAGCAGAGTTGAAGCGTTGCCGTTCTCTCCGCTTATTGACAATGATACCGAGCCGTCATATTCCACATTCTCCACACGATAGGTTAGAGTCTGTGCAATAGAGCGGTTTGTTTCGATCGAGCGAAGCAAGGTCTTGGTACCAGTCTTGCTGTTCGTGACGAAGAAGTTTGCCGAACCCATAGCTTTTGTCGGGTCGTAAATGGCAATATTCACACTAACAGACTGTAAGAGCTTTACGGTGGCTTCCTCTCCATCGCAGGTCCAGTTCATCAGAATCAACGGCAGTATGGCATTGTCGTCAATTACGAATAGTCCAGTGTATAGGTAGTTGCCCACAACACCCGAGTCAGCTTCCACTCCATGGACGCGAATAGGAAGAACGCTATGCGTCAAAGCAACTTCTCCGTTTCCGAAGAGGTCACGAGGATTTATGACTACAGATTGTGTGGCTGTTGATGTAATCGTCTTTTCCTGGAACACCTTCCATTCGCCATTGTAATACACCTCAACGGTCGCATTGATAGACGAAACGTTGTTTGGGAACTTGTAGACATTGATAGATGTCTGACCACCACCAACACGCAAAACGGTATCGGCAGTATAGCCGAGCGTCTGCACGCTTGCCACCGACACATCCACGGCGCGGATAGTGAGGGATTTGGTAAGCGAGAGAGAGCCGGACTTTACCGTGATGCTGAACTTCTGGTTTGAAGCGTTCTTGAAGTACTCCGAAAGGTCTACATTATACAGACCACCCGAAGGCTTGGGCTCGTTCACAGTTTTCAACGCAGTGCCAGTAGTCTTGTCAGCGATGACAATCTGGTCCACCTCATCCTCAGTGTCGATGTCGAGCTGAAGGATAAACTCGCTGTTTACTGCGATAACCTTGTTTTGGTTTACGATGGTGAAGTTGATAGTGGCGACAGGACCTCCACCGCCCGAGCCTCCCATGGGAATGTTCTCAATGGCGAAAAGAGGGTCGTTTGCCTGCTCTTCATCATCAGCTCCATAGAACTGGAGGTTCAAAGTGTTAGCGTCCTCGTTCTTCTCAAATTTTCCCGACACAGGGATATAGCGTGCTGCGCCACCAGTAGAGAACGCATCAGTGCCATTAACCTCCAGGTTGTCCGATGTAACGACTTTTGAGCCACCGTCTCCGAAGTCATTCCAAAACTCAAGGTTCATAAAGTCCGTGACGGCACCTTGGAACTGCTTTGTCTCCATCTTTGTTCCGTCTGCGTCAATCACATAAGAAATTACAAGGCCACGCTTACGATATGTTATCTGACTTGCCTTCTCGTAGTCTGCCAACGCTTGCACGGCGCTTGCAAGGTCATACGGAAGCGGATTGCCGCCTGAGCCGGTTGTCTGACGAGGACCACAAAGACTATCAATGATTATGTACGTTTCTGATCCTGCAGCAAGCGAGCCAAAGTCCTGCCAGTTGTCGATGTTTATCCAGTCCTCTCTCTCAATGCTTTCAGATGTGTACTGGTAGGTCTTCCATTTGCCTTTAGCAATAGCAAACGACAATATCATACCTTTCGTTGCTTTAGGCAGCGAAGCATGAAGGGCAGACAGATTCGTGTACTCGGCATTATACAAAGAATAGAAAGCGCCATCAGAAAGAGGCACCTCCACCGTTACGTTATAAATAGGACTGACTGGATTGCCCTCAAGTTTCTTTACTCTCTTTTCAAGAGCAGCACCTTTCGAGCCCTCGTAGGCAGTGCCATTGGTTGTTCCAAGCTCCAATGAAGAGCCTATGGCAACCATTCCCCCGTCCTTATATTCATAGATTTTCTCCTTGCACACAAAAACAGCGTCGAGGTTCACATCTTCAACCTTTGTTCTCACCCATCCAAGAGCCGCCCCTGGTTTCGGTCTTCTGTATACATATTTGAAGAACTCCTGTGTCGCTATATCGTAATACAGCATCCCAGTCTCATTTATAACCACATGCGTGTTAGACGAGTCTACAATCGCGTACAGCTTGTACACATACTTGATGTTTTCCACGGTCGTTACACGCTCGTAAAGCTGCGGCAGTTCTTTAAATTCTTCTGTTAATTCCTCTGTAACAACAGATGGTGTTCCATCGGAACTAATTATTAGCAGTGCAAGCGTATCTATGTTTATAGTCTCGCCAGTTTTGTGGTGCCAAGCAATGTATTTTTTGGCTGCATACTTCACATTTTTGAGGATTTGATAACTCTCCTCATCCATTCCACGTTCCATGAACGCCTCTTCGGTCTCGAATGTGATGCTATTGTTGCAAAACACGGGAATTACAAGCCTTGCAGATGCATTTGCCGCTTTTGTTGTAGAATCCAATGTGCCTTTTAGTGAGTTGATACTCGTAGTGTTGGCGTTGGCCGCTTTTTGAGCCGTCTGTATCAGCGTTTTAAGCGAATTGAGCTGAGCTGGTGTAAAAACACCTGCGGAAGCCTCGCTCGACGCTGGAATTACCAACTGACACTGCACAGGATTGCCTTTTCCCGTCTGAAACTGCAAAATCACGTTCACTGACGATGATGTCGGGTTTGCAGATGGCGTAACAGCAACTATAGAGGCTCCTTGAAGCTCATCTACGGCACTAACGAGCGTATTCCAGTTCTCGCTCGTCAAAATGCCTTGCGAAGTGGCTCCACCATTGGCAACCTTGCCCTTTAGTGATGATATATCTGTTAAATTCATGATTATTGCTTTCTAATGGTTATTACTTGCCGATTTTGCGGATTGTAACGCCACCGACATTGTATTTCGCTCTTCCAACCACTTTTATAAGGCCGATTTCCTTGCAATACTCGACACACTCCCGAAGATAGGCTTTTGCCACATCCACAGCGTTGTTGTATGCGTCAGAACGCTCCTTTGATGATATGTGCGTGGAAAAATCCCCGTTCTTCATCACAGACCCAAAGCGAGTGGACTCAATATCACCCGACATTAGGTTTTGAGCATAAACGAAATAAGAGAGTGCAACTTTGAGCCCCATGAAGCTGCGAAGTCCGTCTCTCTTATCCTTGTATGTTCCGCCATTTAAAAGTGTTGCAATTTCATTGCTGTCTTTCTCGTTGCTGTCGAGAATTCTAAGGAACAACTCATCACCGAGGACAGGCTTGATATGTAGCTGCTCTGCCTCAGTGATAAACGCCATCAGCTTCTCATCAGCAACCTTTCCGATAGGTCGTCCGAGCGAGCGAACGTCAGTAGGTTGTAATATATGTTCCATATAAATTTATTTTCCTTGGTACACAAGTGGTTGTATCTCATAATCATCCGACGGGTTTACATTCTCTTTCCAGTTGTCGAAGATATGCTTCAAGGCACGACTGATTGCGCGTCGAGGACTACTGGTGTAAGAACTGTAATATCGGAAAGCCTCAGACATAATGTCTGTGGAGAAGCCAAGCGAGCCTTCGATAATTCGGTAGAATACCTCTTGACCAAATGCTATATAGATACTCTTGGTAACACTCTCTTCGGTACACTTGAATTTGGAGTCGAAGTTCTGCGCTTCAAACGATGTAAACTCTGGCTTGTCTTCATCTGACTCTATGGTGACGTCCATGATGGCACAGGCATTTTCATCGCCTTGGAAGATGTCAAGACTCTCACTGATGCTTGCAGAGTTGTCGTTCTCGTCTTTGATTTCGTTACCATTCTCGTCAATTCCGAGTGAAGAACCCTTTTTATGTGTGAGCATACCAGCAAGCAAGAAGTTGTTTCTGACATTGCGGTATTTCACATTGTCGAGTCCTTCGTCAGTTGAAAGGTTAGTCACAACCTTATCATAGATGGGGCGTGGATATATCCATTTGCCGTCCATAGAGAACCACAGTATCTGCCCTTTGTAGTTTTCTATGCCACCACTTTTGATAATCTGAGCCATGACAACCTCTTTACGCGGATTGAACGTATAGATTTTCTTTACGTTGTCTCTTGTAACTCGAATTATCTTTCCCTTTCGTGACTTATGACCAGTCCAATCGGGATGGTAATTCACATAGATAACCTTGCCGTCCTCGGTTTCCTCTTCCAATCGGCACGTTTCAAAAGGAATATGGGAAACTTCCACTATTTCGCCAAAAACGTTATAGTTTACATGGAGAGCAAAGCCGTTACACTCTGCCATATCATGGGCGATAAGACGGAAAACATCATCTACGGTATCTCCTGCACGATTACAGACATACTCTGAAAAATCAGTATTATTCAACCCATTGCCCTCAATGAATGTCTGATAACGCTCACAGCAAGCACCTCCAGTATGCGAACTTCGGATAAGGCTACGCATTTTTTGCGGATAGAGATTATCTCTTCCGTAGGATTGTATATTCAACGTAGAGCAATAGCTTACGTCAATTCGTCTGGCTGGTTTTCTTACGTTATTGATATTCATAAGTACAATGGGTTAAATGGGGTTACTCCGCTGATTTTGATGTGCGCTTCTTTGTTGAAGTGGTTGTTTTTGCATCCTCCAGCTCCTTCTTTAATGCTGCAATCTCCTCGTTTGCCGCAGCAAGGTCGGCTTTAAGCGTCTCATTCTCAATGGCGAGCGTACCGTCATCATCAGAACCAGAAGTCTCAGGCAAAGCTGCAAGCTGTTCTTTTACGGATGCAAGTTCATTCTCGGTCGCAGCCAACTTCTCTTTGAGAACTGCTGCCTCTTCGGTCTTTTCAGCCAACTCCGCATTAGCTTTCTTGCCGGCTTCCACAGCTTCTTTGTATGCTGCTGAAAGCTCTTCGGCATCTGTTGGAGCAGACACCTCGCCGTTCTTACGGGCTTCAACGCGGATGAGATAGTCACTTGGATATGACAAGAAGTCGTTGATTGATTCCGGAAATTCTGCAAGGCGCTTTTCTGCGACCTCGTCGGGGATATTCGCATTAGCATAAAACTTGTTTGTTCCGTTAGGGTGCACGATGACACCAGCCTTTAGAATATAATTTGGTTTTGTAGGCATTTTTCCTGTTCTTTTAAGATAAGTGAATACTTCGATGTAGGCATCACGGTAGCAATCAGCGCAACCGGTCTTCCTTATCGGTTTGTCAAGCAACATTCGGTAAAGTCGCTCGATATAGCTTCTGTCTGATGATGAGAAGCCGCTATCGTAACGGCTCCTCATTTCAGTCAGTCGGCTCATAATCACACCGTAATCTTCCATACTTTACTCTGTGTGTGAGCCTGTTTCAAGAGATTTTAACGCTGCACGAGTTGCAGCGATAGACTCAGTAAACAGGAAGATACCGCTACTTGGAGCACCTTCCTCAACAAGGGTTACAGCCCAACCGCCATCGGTGTCCTCGCTGTACTTATCGTTGGTCATTTCAGAAGCCGTCAAGCCCTGTTCCAGTCCGTAAATCTCAAAGGTGTTCTTGTCGTCAGCGCCACGGTACTTATTTTCAAAAATGAACACAAAGCGTCCATTGGCGAGCTGATCGATAACATTCTTCGAAACATCAGGACCCGAATTAAGAACAACGATAGCTGCCGTCTTGGTGAACTTATTAAGGTAAGTTCCTGTAGTAAGAGCAGTTTGCGTTCCGGTGAAAGGAGTCTTTCCTGGAACAACCACCTTATAAGCTCTACCTGACGCAAGGGCGAGTTTGGAGACAACATTGTCGGTTTGTGCAAGTGTAGCCCAGTCAATATCGTCGTAGTTGACGAGCCAGCCAGTGTTTCTTAAACCTGCCTGCTGCGGTTTCTCGCAGTTCACAGAAATGTCTTGTGCGAGAGCAAAATCACATGTTTCTGTCATAATGTTTATTGTTTTTTAATCTACAAAAGGGGAAGATACAGACCTCCCCCTTCCATAGTTGTTAATATTTAGATAGCTACCTGCACGAGGTCGTCCTCGCCGATAACGGTACCGAGGTCAGACTCTGCAAAGATGAAGTTGTCACGCTTACGCTTGTCAAACTCCACAGTAAGAGAAGCCATGCGGTCCTTGTCTGATGTACCAACGAAGAGGTTGCCTGGTGAGCAGAACACGGCACGGTGCGGACAGTTGAGGGTTGTTCCGTTATCCTCAAACTTACGGATGAGACGGTCCCAAATGTCGAGCACGATAATCTGATGACCGTCGTACTCTGACAGACCAATACCCGAGCTAACAAACTCGAAAGGCATTGTTGTCTTGCCGTACTTGTCAACCACGTCATTGCGCAGAGCCTTGAAGAGCGAGTTGGTCATCATGATGGCATGGTCCGGCTTGTCGAAGATACGAGAGTCTGCTTCTGTAAGCATGTCGTCAATAATGCCGATAGCGACACCCGACTGGCGAATGTTCTTCTTCTGCAACTCCTTAGACTCGGCGCTGTTGGCAGCGATGCTTGTCTGCTGGCTTGAATTAGTTGCGATGATTGCCTGCAGTCTCTTCCAAAAGCCGTCTGTAGGTTTGAGTAGTTCTGGATCGATAGCATCAGTAATGTGGCCACCACCTGTTGTATCAACACCTGATGAAGATACATTCTTTGCTTCCTTGTCGCCAAACCAAGTCAGACGCCAGAACATTTCGGTAATGGCCTTCTTGAGCAATGGTTCAAGAACCTTGTCGAAATAAGCGGTGTCAGTGATGTCTCCGGCTTCAGTGCCTGGATGCATGCCATACTTTGCGAGGGTGTTGGTCAGATCCTCGTAGCAAACGCTCTTTGGAATATTCCATCGGCCCAAATCCCAGGTTTTCTCAACGCCGGTAATGCTGATTTTGCTGTAGGTAGGGTCGCACTTGCCACCAGGAGTACCGACATCACCCATTGAGTCGAGCAGACCAAACTTCTGACCATTGGTAATTTCTGTTACTGGGGTACAGGTGCGCTCAAGGTCAGGGTCGTTGAAAATCGAAGTGAAGAGCAGTTCGTTAAGGTCACGAATCGCTCCATTATCGACTGTAAACTTGCTAAAGTCAATCGTTTTCATATATTATTCTTATTTTTGTTAAACTTGTTGGTTACTTCTTTGCCTTGCGCTTAGCCTCCTGACGCTCACGCTGCTCACGGAGCATACGCTGGGCACGAGTCTCGCCCTGCGGGTCATTCTTGTTATCGCCATGAGCCACAAACTTGCGGTTGTTAGCGGTGAATGTTGAGGACATGTCCTTTAGACTCTCAAGCCAGGATTTACCGCCAGCCTTGTTTACGATTGCGAGAATGTTCTTCTCGTCTTCCGTCTTGGCTTCTGCCTCAAGCGCAGACACCTTACTCTCGAGATTAGCCTTGTCGGTCGCAAGTGCTTCCTTCTCAGAGGTAAGCGTGTTTACTTTCTCTGTAAGGTCAGCCACCTGCTTGGTGAGGTCATCTACCTTTGCGTTGAGGTCGCTGTTGCCGTCACCGTCACCGTCACCTTCTCCTGCTGGTGTGATAGACTCAATAGTCTCGTCCGCAACAACGATAGTAGTGCCATCCTCAAGAACGTAAGTTCCATTTGGATAAGCCTTGTCACCCACCTGCGGGTCACCATCCTCACGCTCTACCGTAAACTCTGTACCGTCTGCAGCGGTAACCTTTTGGTCGAGGATCTGCACGTCCTCAATCTTGGCGATACCAGCCAATGAGAGGATTTTCTTGAAAAGTCGACTCTCAATCTTAATCTGTTCTTTTGCCATTTTGTTTGATTTTGATGATTTATGTTTTTTCTTGTTGTCTGTATTGGGAGCAAGTGTTGAACTAATAAAGCCAAGCTCTGCCGCACGACTCATGTCAACATACTTATCCTCGTTCATCAACGCTTGTAGCTCGCCTCGGTCAGAGCCGGTACGTTCAACGTAAAGGTCAAGGATTTTGTTCTGCTCCTCGAGAAGAGAGGTTTCCTGTGCTGTCAGCTTGGCTTTGAGCTTGATAATCTCATCTGCCGTGAGTCTATCGCTCGCCCATAGGTCAAGCCATGCAACTGCAGGGTTGTGAATACACATTCTTGCATTCTCGAAGCCAAATCTCCGTTCCTTGGGAGCGGCAAGGAGAATGATAGTAGCCATAGAGGAGCACTCGCCCTCAATGGTTGCAGAGATTGTCTTTCCGGAGTTACGCAAAGCGTCATAGATAGCCCAGCCTTCAATGCAATCTCCGCCAGGGCAGTGAAGCCTGATGTCTATCTCATTGTCACCTTCCTCCATGGAGTCGAGGAACTCGGGAATATCCTTGTAGCAAAGACCGTCCGTGCCGCACCAGTCTTGCAAGAACACCTTGTCTTCCTCGTTGACAATTTCGTTGTAAATTCTTAATTTTGCCATTTCTTACTTGTGGGTTATTAATCGTGCCTCACAGCAGAAATGAGGCAGTTTTGTTTTGCCAATAGCAAAGGTAAGTTATAATAAGTTGTGCGTTCGTCTGAGGTTATCAAATAGTGGTGAACGCTCTCGTTCAGTAAATAGATGCGTTTTTGCCAATAAAAAAGAGGGGCGAGCCGCAAATTTGCCCGTCCCTCTACACTTAAAAAACTAAACTATAAATCTTTATTCTTCTCTCCAATAGAAAGCAAAGCGTATATCTTTCTCGCTCACCTCCAATTCACAGCAGCTTGTATTTCTCTCTTCTTCACAGTTAAGGTATCTGAACAATTCATCCTTTAACTTTAAGATGTCAAGGTCAGTTGGATTACCATATACGCACCTGACAGTTCCGCTGTTGGTGCCGAAGGCGTAATCAACAAGATACAAACACCTGTCTCGCCAAAATGTTTGGCGCTCCGCTATTCCGTCATCGAACTCGCAGACAATTGTGTCGGCAAAATCTTCGAGAATATTCTTGTTGTCAATCGGTGCTGGAGTTAAATTTCTTTTGTTCATACCCACCAACTTTCTGTCTTTGCCGTTTTGTCTACCTTGATAGTTCCTGGTTTTATATAGTGCTCGTATGATGTGTAGTCCATAGACGACGTACTATTTCTATAACTGACAGTTATTCCCTCCGCATCCAAAGTGTGACCACCATGAACAGCATAACCATCGCTCACTTCTGTATGTGGTCGGCAATGGATGCCCACACCTATGTGTACTTGCGTGGAGTTTGCCGCCTCACGATAGCACCCAAACATATAAACCTTTTGGTAGTTTTCGTGACCCTTGTATTTCTCCACGAGCTCGCCATACTCCTCCTGTGTTTCACATAGATAATATCTGTTTCTGTTACTCCATGAATACCCTTTATTTGTGTCTGTCAATATTAGTTTCATATTGTGTCCTTTCCATATTTCTTCATCATGATACAATGTGTTATTTTCTCTTGCTCTTCCGGAGTCTTGTCACAGAACTTGTCTGCGACCCATTCTCGCAGGTTTCTGCGCTTGTCTTCGAGTGTAGGTCGGTTCGTAGGTACTATCGGACATATTCTCTCTAACATCAATGTTGTTGGACTATCATAACGAGAGTCATAGAACTCATTGAAGAACTTGTATAGCTCATCAAATGACATTCCGTCAAGAGCCTCGTACATCTTGGAGAGGACCAAGTCCGTGTCGACTTTCACGAAACGAGGGTTGACAAATTCCATCTTCTCGCCGGTCCATACAGAAACGCTTTCCGAAGAACCGTAATAGCTCTTGTGGTTGTATAGTTTAACCAATACGCCTTCTCCTTGATATTTGCGGCCTCCCGATACATCACATGGAATTCCGAACTCCTCTATATCGTAATCTCTCCACCACATTGTGGTCAGGCTCGATGGTGTCGATGCACTCTTTGCATAGTCTCGCATTGCAACAAGAGCTTTTTCCTTGATACTATTGTCAGCTTCCGTAATACGGGGGTAGTCATAATAAAAATCACCACAATATCCTCTTGTTGTCCACTGTCCGGTCTTCAGGCGATTGTCGTCAGCATCAAAATACAGAAAGTTTGTATCTGAGTCGTCATAATAATTGTGGTCGCGTTCTACGATGATATATAGGTTCAATCCTTTGGTGCACAAGTCTGCTCGCGTAAGATTGTATCTTTCTACTTCCAGTGTTGGGTATGCGTTTATCGTTTCCATAATTGCCGATATTAAAGTTTCCAAAGTATATCTTCTGTCGTTCCGTAACCAAGCCACCAACCTTCGGGGAGGTCATGGTCACTGCCGAACTCCTCCATGAGGTCGTTGATGTCATCGTCAAGACTCTCGTCAACATCTGCGAGTTCCATATTGTGAGTAGTCAAGACCTCTTTTGCGTGTTGTGTCTTCTCACTACTGATGTTTGCCTTTACATAGGCGACAGCATCGCTGAATGTGGTATTTGTTTTCATTGTCGTATGATTTTAGATTTCAAACCCTTTTACACTCTCTACATACTGCGCTTCGTCGTTGGCGTAAAGCTCATTGTCGATGCAGTACTGGAAACTTCCATAGCTCATACCGTTTGAACCGCCGTCCCAATGGTTCCATTTCAACTCTATCTGAACCGTTATCAGCTTGCAGTCAGGGTATTTGGCATAGTCCTCAACCCAAATTCTACCCTCGGCATGAATGTCTTTGAATATCATCGGCTGCATGGTGAAGTTTGAGCTGACAAACTTGGTATAGATCTGCCCCATATAGTCCTTGCCTTCTACTGCCTTAAAGTCGGCTACGATGCCGAGACGTGTCATTCTTGACTGAATGTCCTTTGCGATGTAATCTAAAACTTTGCTCATAATGTTTAGAATTTTAAGTGATACCTTTTTTATCTTATTTGCTAATGCAAAGATAACCAAAAGTTATCATATATGCAAGTATTTGACAAGAAAAGTTTATCTTATTTGCAAATTTATTTCGTTGATAGCCAATGATTTACAGCCATAAAAAAGCTGCCTATCCTCACGGACGAGCAGCCACCACAGTCAAATATGATAATTAGTAATCATCGCATTTCTCAAGATATTCCTTCCATGCGATAGGGAGGACTTTCTTTAACAGCTCATTTCTCTTTGCTTCCTTATCATCAAAGAGCTCACGAACCGCTTCTTTCGGATCCATAGTGTAACCGCACTCATGGTTTCCAAACTCGTATATCAGAGCGTCCTTTAACTGCTCCTCATCAGACAAGAACTCCTTTTGCTGTCTGTCTTGCTCCTCAGTCCATTCAATAAAGAGGTGATAGTCAGTCTTCAGGCAATAAGCACCACCTCCAAGGGGTTGCAATTTCTGCAAATCTTCCTCGCTTGTTGTCAGTCCCCACTCCGACATCATTTCTTCAAACTGCTTCTGGCTAAAGGCTGCCTTTAACGGCAATTTGCTGAAACTGTCCTGTCGCTGTTTTCTCCAATCTTCGTATTTCATAGTTATTTCTTGTTAAGTTCTTGTCTAAGGAATAAGACAGTTTCCATGATGTCATTATAGAACCACTGCCACGCTAATATTCTCTTTTGTTCATCGGTAACCTTCAGCCACTCTCCACAAATTTTATGGTGACGGATGCTGAGTCTTTCGAGTGATGGGGCTATCTTCTTGCCGTATTCGGCTGCTAACTCGTCGTAATCCATTTCCTTGCCGGCAAGAACTCTTCTTGCCAAGCGGGTTGCTGTATCGTGCCAAAGCTCATAGATAGAGCTTTCATTTGCAAGCATCAGATACAAACTATTCATATCGTCGGTACGCTTATACTGCACCATTTCTAAACTTGTCATAGCGTATTTGTTTTTTTAGTCAATAAAATCGTTGAATTCAAACACTTCGGTATTTCCTTCGTAATGTGGTTTCTTGTCACAGACATACCCCATCCATGAGCCATATTCATAAACTCTGTACATGTGGTAGCCAGTCTTTATGAGAGCTTGAAAAGCGGCTTCCATTTCGCAACCATGGATTTTCACAAAATCATCGCTGTCAAACAGAGCCTTGTGGTCAAACTCATAAGCCCTACCACTTTTCTTGTGAATACGCAAACCAAGCGTTCTCACACGATAACCACCGTCATTCACAGGGTGGAAGATGTTGTGATAATACCCTGTGCGATTGTCAAGGAATACATCGCAGATTTTCTGTACTACATCCTCCCGAACTTCTGTCGGTTGGATGTAGTCGTTTTGTGGAATGTTTACTCTGATTTCCATAGTCTTGTCTTAGTTATAATACTCCACCTCGCTCAAATTCTCGATTGCAACCTCTTCGCCATCCTCGTCGAACGCCTCGATGCTCAATATCTCGGCATCTTCAAAATCGGTGTGGGACACATTCTCGTAGCAGTTGTACGGCACCTCTGAATGGTAGTTGTACTCCTCAACATAGTTTCCACATACCTTGTAGGTTATGAAGATTACAATTTTGTCCTGCTCGATTTCGTCCTCAATCTCGCTTGACCAACCATCTTCTAACTCTGCGTTCTCAATAGATGCGCTGATGGCATTCAATGTTTGCTGTGTAAGTATCATATCTTATTTGCTTTAATTTGTGATTACTTGTTTATCTTATTTGCATTACAAATTTAGATAAAATTTCCGAATTATAAGCCAGTTGGGATAAAAAGCAGAAATGAATATCTCCGAGTGCTCGCTGCTTGAGTTAAAATGTCAAGACCGACA
>ENA-ORPK01000632-ORPK01000632.1-human-gut-metagenome-genome-assembly--contig:-NODE-632-length-31590-cov-4.978151_pt1 | contig 31590 bp, 24 predicted proteins | sample MGYA00242139_ERZ509068 | MGnify/ENA primary metagenome ERZ509068 (study PRJEB26280, sample SAMEA2338687) | human gut metagenome | biome: human gut; feature: human-associated habitat; material: faeces... | reverse complement strand
TGTCCATAGACGCCATTCGCGATATTGCTGCCGCAAATGGCGATATATGTGCTGCCATGTTTCTTGGATATGCCACGGACATTGATTCTTATCTGACAGAAAATGATTTGTCGGATTATCCTTTTCTGGCGGAAATACCAAGAGAGAATTATGTGGAAGAACCGGACGGGGGCACGGAAATTTACTGTATTATCTCCGCAGACCCGACGGCTTCTGTAGCGGTAAACGAATGGATTATGAACGAGAGTAACGGATATTATGGGGAAACCGGGCAGGGTCTTTATCGCAGCGAGAGCGGAGAGCCGATATTGCTGCGCGCCAATCCCAGTGATGCCATGCCCGGAACGCAGGTAGTCATTGTGGACAGTGACGGACAGGTACTGGATTGGAACCCTTCCCTGTCTTTGTACGATGGAAGCATGAATACCCCTTGGTATTCACCCGGTGTCTGCGATATGACCGATTATAACAGTCAGCCGTTTTTCGGATGGTGGTCGGCAATCACAGAGGATGGCAGTGAGATTTCCATGATTCTGAATTTCCAGCGTCCCGGATACCATATGTCCTATAGCTACGGATATGGAAACGGTGAGCTCCTTGCCGCGTATGTGGGAACGTGGAGTGTTGATGACGAGGCAGAAAAAGATGGGGTGATGCGCGTTACCTTTTCCATGACCAATGTGGATGACCCGGCGGATGAATTTTGGGGAGTTTATTCGATACAACTGGTAGATGAGACACATATGGATATTGTTCATGAGGACGGAAGAGCGCTTTATGACGGACTGGAACATACGGCGTACACCTTTGAATGGGATTCCTATTAGGCTGTCAAGGTTTGTTAACAGTTGCTATTCCAGCTGTACATTCAGCTTGCTTATCGTAGAAAGGGTATCATAGAATTCTTCTTTGTATGGGCAACTGCTACACAGCTTGAATGTGACATATCTTGCTGAATGAACTACTTTTGCAGCAATCTTCAGCAGTTTTAAACGGACGGTATCAATGCGTTGTTTTCGCATGTTTGCTGATAACGCCAATCGTCTAAACCAATTAAATATGTTATAAGCAAGAGCGTGTACCCGAAGCCTGTTTGCATTTACGATTCTGGTATGACTGCTTACGGAATCAAAATTAAAACCGGATTTACTTTCTTTGATGAAGTTTTTCATCAGCCCTCGCTTGCAGTAAAATTTGATAAGATACTCTGGTGAGGAATCCATGTTTGTGACAACAAAGGTGTACATGTAAACCATCTGGTTTTCCGGCTTTTCAACCTTGCATACCACACGCCGTTCGTAAGGCCATGACTTTGCTTTGTACATGAATTCACCATAAACTACCGCATAATCCACTTTGTTATTCCTAGTGATTTCATCAAGCTCATCCACAAGATAGGATGCTTTTCCACGTAGGATACCATTCTCCTTCAGCCGGATCACATAGCTTGTGCCGTTTTCCTCGCACTGCTTATAAAGATCAGGCGTAGAAAACCACTATCACCACGAAGCAGAATAGGGATTTCCGGATAGTCATGCAGATATTCATCCAGTACCGGCTGCAAAAAATCAACTACTCCGGTGCAGGAATACTGTGTTCCATCACGCAGCTGGATCTTTATCAGATCCCCGGTCATTCCATCATAACAGACAAGTGGATGATAACCATTGCTCTGATAGTGAAAGTTAAAGGCTCTGCCTTCCTGTCTGCCGTATGCATCAAGAAGAGTGGAATCCAGATCCAGAATAACAGCCTGTGGCATCTGAATACTGTAAATTTTCCTCCGAAGTACTCTGGCAATCGCAAGGAACTGGTTTAAAGTTTCATCATCCATACGGTTAAAGAATCTTGATACAGTAGGCTGTGATGCAAGAGCATCTTTTTCAAGTACAGACTTGAATACAAGATCATTTGTCAGTTCATCAGAGGCATCATCCTCGAAATAACCGGCAATAATCATATATATCATTTGGAGCAGGTTTTTTTGATCCGAATGATATCGGAATAAAGCAGGATCATTGGTTTTAAACGCTTTTTCTAAAAGCGTATCAATACCAAGTTTGCTTATGAATTCTTTGATAAGAAGCAAGCCTGCATCGGATGAGAGAACTCCTCCATCAAAATTTATTTTAATCTGTCTATTGCTTTCTAAGGCTAAGGTGTTTACACTACTCATAAAGGGCTCCTTTGTTTGGGATTGTTAAGACTTTGAACACCTTAATTTTATCACAAATGGATGCTCTTTTTTCATTCACTTGATAGGTGAAAAGCAATATTCAGCCAAAATACGGTAACTATGTGGCTTTCAGCCACTTTCACGGCTGAGCCGTGAATAATCTAGGTATAATTTTGCTGTGTTAGTTTTTGCAAAAAATTAATTAAAAATACCTTAGCTACTACAATCACTGCAAAATAATATCCAACAAACCAAGAGGATAAATAAAAGCAAGAAAGCTTACCAAGTTTATAGTTTTATCGGCTGTCGCAAAATTGTAAATTTCAAAAGAGACTACACCCAAAATTACAGTTGCATATCCTAGTTGCAATAAAAGTTTTTTGATATTTTAATCAAATCAATATTTTTTCCTTTGAATGCCATAAAATAGCCAGATATCAAAATAAAAATAGTATTTCCAAGGTAAACGCTCCATAGCGTTTACCTCGATACCTCCAATAAAATTTGTTTTGTGATCAGTGCATTAAACCTAATATGATTTTCTTTATGCATCAGTATCATTTTTCAATTTTATATCGCGTACTATATACCTATTTTCAAAAAAACTCGGGCCAAAAATATTCTATTATTTCACGAATTGCCCCCTCTCCCCCTGTTTTTTCGGATACATAATACGCATGTTCTTTTACTTTTTCAACAGCGTTCCCAACACTACATCCATATCCGACCTTACTTATAACATCTAGGTCGTTTAAGTCATCACCAACATAAACAATTTCTTCCAACGAAACCCCATACATCTGTGCAATCTTTGTAACAACTTCTAGTTTGTTTTTTACTCCTAAATGTACCTCATTTAATTTTAATTTTTTGGCTCTATTGCTGACACATTGCGTATTCTCACCTGTTACAATTCCTGTTATTATTCCGTGTTCTCGTAAAACAGACAGCCCCATTCCATCCTTTGTATTAAATTTTTTACTTTCCTCGCCATTCTCAGAATAATACATTCCTCCATCAGTAAGGCAGCCATCGCAATCTGTCAAAAACATTTTAATTTTTTTGGATTTGACCTTATGATTCTTTTTCATCAGCCTTTCTACAATTAAGAAATCATCTGGTTCATCAATTTCAACAAAACTATCTTCTGGCATTTCGGCAATTCGAATTTTCCCAGATATTCTATTCCCTGATTTCTCTAATAGCTCTTTCGAAGTAATATAAAAAGCACCATTTTCTACCAGATATCCATCAAATTCTTGTCGCCTAGGTCGGTGAAATACATCATAATTTATTGGTCTGGCTATTCCTTCTGAATCAACTGACCAGCAAAAACGCTTTTGGCGCACCACAGACAATACACTATCCGTGTCACTTCTTTTAAACAATTCAAATCCCTTATTTAAATCTTCTGAACTCAACAATGGTGAGGTTGCCTGAATAAGCACAATATTATCAAATTCATACTGTTGTGCGAACTCTAACATAGCGCTTTCCGTAGTTGCCGTATCTGTTGCACTTTGTTCACTTCTTCCGATAATTTCCACTTTATCCAATTGATATTTTTGTAAAGTTTTTTTTATAATTTCACTATCTGTAGCCACATATACTTTATCAATATAAGTGCATTGACTTGCTGCCAAAATCACCCAATATGCCAGTGGTTTTCCACATATCTCTTTAATATTTTTTAAATGAATTGATTTACTGCCACCACGGACAGGAATAAATGCAACGTTCATAGTCTTATCTGCATTGAAAACACTCATGCGCTCCTTTTCTAAATTAATGTTTACGATATTTTAATTTCTCCCGTTGTATCTGCTCAATTGGCAATATTTCTTCTGGTTTTTCTTGCAGACTTTCATATACAGCATTCAAATTTCGCACCAACTTACGAATTCCATCCGGTTCTAATGACGCTGCATGATCCGTTCCTTTCCATGTTCGGTCTAATGTATAATGTCTTTCAATATATTCTGCCCCCAATGTGTATGCTGCCACGTCAACCGCGATTCCTAAATGGTGTCCAGAAAATCCTATTGCTTTGACTGTCTCTCCATATGTCTTTTTCATCCGTGTCAACTCTAATAGACAAACATCCTTAAATGGAACTGGGTAGCCAGAAGTACAATTATATAATATCAAGTCCTTATTCCGACCATTTTTCACAAATAAATCGACTATTTCCTCTTCTTCTTTATGCGTTGTCATGCCAAAAGACAACTGTATTTCTCCCCCATAATTATCGCAAAGCCATTGTAACATTTCAAAATGGTTATTGCATGCAGATGGAATTTTTATAAAGCGGGGATTTAAAGATGCTATTTCTTTTGCACTAGTCATGTCCCAAACAGATGTCGAGTATACTATGCCTGCTTCTTCGCACCACTCCTTTAACTGTCGATGTTGATCAACTGTAAATTCCAAAAACTCTCTATGTGCTCCGTAAGTCTCTCCATACGCATTGGCCGGATTAGGATGAGGAGCATTATACTGTTCTGGAGTAAGAAGTTCTCTCGGACATCTTTTTTGAAATTTAATGGCATCTGCATGACAGAAATGAGCTGCCGTATCAATTAATTCTTTTGCTATCTTCATTTCTCCTTTATGATTGCAACCCGCTTCCGCTATAACATAAGGTTTTTTATATTTATTCATTTTTCTTCCTCTTTTCTTAAATACTATCTTAATTATATCGCTACCTTTATTATATCAAAGTCTCCAACATGAAAACCCATTCTCACTTAAATCTTGTTTATCTAAAATTCCTTTTATATCAAACACCAATTTGCTATCTGCTCTGCACATCTTCTCTATCTGTTGTACAGACAGCTGCTTAAATTGGTTATGTGCCACTGTGAATACCACTGCATCCATGCTATTTAAGTTGCTCATTTCATTTAATTGTAGACCATACTCACGCATCACTTCATCCTTGTCTGCCCAAGGATCCACAATGAAAGTCTGAACTTCATACTCTTTTAATTTTTTGACAATATCTATTACTTTGGTATTTCTTATATCGGGGCAATTTTCTTTAAATGTCAATCCCATAATCGCAACTTTTGCATTTTTAATGACTTTTCCAGCTAGTATCATTTGTTTAATAATGGCATTTGCTACAAATTCTCCCATGCCATCATTAACTTTTCTACCCGCGGCTACAATCTGTGAATGATACCCCAAATTTTCGGCTTGATATACAAAATAATACGGATCTACCCCTATGCAATGTCCTCCTACAAGTCCAGGTCTAAAGCCTAAAGCATTCCATTTAGTGTTCATTGCATCTATAACTTCATTTGTGTCGATCCCCATTCGTTCAAATACCATAGCCAATTCATTCATAAACGCTATATTAATGTCTCTTTGGCTATTTTCTACAACTTTTGCAGCTTCTGCCACTTTGATACTGGAGGCTTTGTAAACACCAGCATCAATTACAAGGCTATAAATCTTCGCTATCTGATTCAAAGCTTCCTTATCTATTCCAGATACTATTTTTTTTATATTATTAAGTCTATGAACCTTGTCCCCCGGATTAATGCGTTCTGGTGAATATCCAATTTTAAATCCACTTCCACACTTCAAACCCGATTCTTTTTCCAAAATCGGTATACAGATATCCTCTGTTACGCCAGGATACACTGTTGATTCATATACAACAATAGATCCAGGTTGCATATTTCTTCCCACAATTTTACTTGCTGATATCACAGGTTCCAAATCTGGAGTTTTGTCCTGATTAATAGGTGTCGGAACTGCTACAATATAAAATTTTGCTCTCTGTAATTCTTTTTCATTATCTGTAAAATATACCTTACTTTCTAATATCTCCTTGTCCCCCACTTCTTTTGTAGGATCTATCCCATTTCTGTACGCATTAATTTTTTTACTATTCAAATCGAATCCAATAACATCTACTTTTTTAGCAAATGCCACTGCAATTGGCATTCCCACATATCCTAATCCTACTAAAGCAATTTTTTCTTTTCTTTCTACTATTTTTTCATACAGACATTCTTTCATTTTCTTCATACCTTTCCTTCAAAGACAGCCAATTCTTAGCCTCACTTTACTGCATTCTATCATTTTAAAAACAATTATACAATCCATTTACTGTTTTTTTGACTTAATAATATCAAATGTTTTTCTTACTTTAGGGAAATCAAAAATTATATTTGTTATTACCGCACAAATGGTAACAATTATCGTTATAGTCACTGCATGAATGATCCAAGTTATTACAGTTATATTCTCAATTGAAATAGGAAACACTTTCATACTCAAAATCACTTCTCCAGTACATATAATATCTAAGAGTATACGTTTACAAAAATATTTTATTGGTCTGTTTATAATATTCTTAGATAGGTACCATGCCAAATATATTGTTCTGTATATCATTGCAATCAATGTACCAAACGCTACTCCTATTAAATCATATTTTTGGACAAGAATTACGGAAAGAGCAATATTTATTCCGGCCTCAATCCATGCACTATTTTGCGTTTCCTTAAATGCACCAGCAGAATATATCATCATCATATATGGTAATCTAATACAATGTGCTGCATTAGCCAGAACAATGACCAACGCAAATATTGGCAATATATACTTTGTATCTTCTACACCCTGTGTATATAAAGCCACAAACGGAACAATAAGAGCTCCAGTTATCCCAAAGAGTACCGTAACCACATTATGAAGCAACCATTCTGTAGTCTCAAAAGACTCGTTCAATAGTTCTTTTTCTCCTTTAGCAATCATATTTCCCCATAATGATTGAAAACTATTAAAAACAGCCATGAGCATTTTTCGGATTCCATATACTATATTAAAATAAACAGTATAGACAGAAACACTTTCCAATGTTGAAAATAATGTCAACACTACAACATCTGTATTATCTAAAACATAAGAAGCCATATGTTGTGCCAAGCCATTCCATTTTTGTTTTATAGGCTCATCTTGCAAAACAATTTTTTTATTAATATTATAATGTCTTTTTACGTATAGCTGCATTATAGCTGGACGTAATATAAATACTACTGCTGATGCCAATTTTACCAACTGTATTGATGCACCTATTTTAATCAAAATATAGCACAAGATGGCATTTAAAACTAATACAATACATTGTAGCCCCGTTTGTACATAGATCCGTTGATCAGCATTAAGCAATATCTGGTTTGTTACACCCCAATAGTATTGTACAAAAGAGCTTATAGCAACTATTACAATTAGTGAACTAATATATAAACCATTGAATGTAGAATTCGAAATGTGTGGATATATAACCATCAACAAGCCTACATACAGCAACAATATTTTTGCTATTCTTCTAAAAAATCGATCCGAAGATACTACAATTTTACTGATCTGTAAATCATCCTTTTCTGCTAGTGGTCTATATAATGCGGTCTGGACAACTGCTCCCACTCCTAAATCTAATAGCGAAATAACACTCAAAAATTGAGTTATAGATGACACCAGACCATTCACCTGGGAGCCATATGCACTGATAATTAGTCTTGGAATTATCAATCCACAGATAATAGTCATTAATTGTGTTAGCAAAGATGTAACTGAATTTAATATCAGTTTCTTTTTTCTCATTGCTTCTCCTCCATAGCCACTAAACACTGATGTACAAAATTTCCCCATCTAAATTTTGTTTTTGCTTCCTGGCTGCATCTCTGTCTCATTTGCATATATTTCACTTCATCTCTTTTTATTTCTATTGCTTTACTAAGAGCCTCTTTCATACTCGCAACAGAAAAATCCTTAATTATTATGCCGGTTACATCATCTTCAATTAATTCCTCTACGGCAGTCAAAGTTTTACCCAAAATTGTTCGAAATCCAATCACTGGAGTACCACTTGCCATCGATTCGGCTATCACCTGTCCAAACGCCTCATATTTCGAAGGCAAAACAAAGAAATCGCATTGTGCATAATACTCTTCTGGAGTATTACTTTTTCCTCTAAAACATACTTTTTCTAAATTATTTTGTCTTGCAAAATCCTCCAATAATTTTTTTTGCATTCCATCGCCTACTATGTCAAAATAAATATTTTGATTTTTCAGTTCCTTTAGCGCCTTTAATACCATCATAACATTTTTATCTTCGACAAGTCTGCCTACAAATAATATTTTTATAATATCTTTATTGTAGGCATATTGTTTAGAAGAATCAAAAAATTTTTCATCACACCCCGGATAAAGCACTTTTACATTATTACCACATTTCCCCATACGTTTCATAATCTGTGCTTTCACATTTCTACTAAACACAATAACATATTTAATATGTCGAAAGCATTGTTCCTGAAACCATTGCTCCTCCTTTTGATAAGTATTCATCACAATATAATGTAATAATGAATTTGTGTTTTCTTTCTGAATTTTATTATACGCAAACACTGATGGGGGAATATACATAATTTTATTATTTTTTCCGACTTTTTTATAAGCCCACCCCATAACAGGATCCCTAGATATAACATAATCTGGTTCTCCAACTTCACTAATAATTTCACCAATATACTTCTTTACAACTATATATCTATTAAGTAAACGTAGTGGAAAAAATAACCTTATTAATTTATTTTCATTATAGGTATAGTACTTAAGATTAGCATACTCCCTTCTTTCTGCTTCCTTGTCAACCAGTTTCTGCGTAAGTATTATTACACTATGCCCCTGTTCCGTCAGTGCCTTAGAAATATAAAAAAGTGAATTTTCAATTCCTCCAACATTTGGATAATAATATCTGTTCATTAACCAAATTTTCATTTCATTTTCTTGTATGATAATTTAGGTAGTTAATTATCACACGTTTCCTTTCTTTTAATATCGTGGTTCAATACAATTCAGATACTATGGACTTTTGATGTTTATTCTGTAGCCTTGACTACTCGACTGGAGTGTATTGCCGCTACCTTTATCTGAATTGTTTATCATCTGGATGTTGCCGGAGCGTTTTTCACTCAGAGTACTTATTTCTATCAAGTCTACGATGATAATCGATGGTGGACATCATGGTATCAAACTTTTGGAAAGGGAGGTACAACCTCATGAAAATTTACGTAAGCATTGATATTGCCAAGCTTAACCATTTCGCCGCTGCGATTTCTTCGGACGGTAAAATAATTCTTGAGCCGTTCAAATTCACTAACGACGCTGATGGCTTCCAACTGCTGATCGCTAAGCTCGAATCATCCGACAAGAACAGCAGCATCGGTCTTGAATCAACGGCACACTACGGTGACAACCTTGTTCGATACCTTGTTGCTGAGTTTTACCAAGTGTGTGTGTTGAACCCCATCAAAACCTGTCAGATGCGTAAGAATAACATTCGCAAAACTAAGACAGATAAGGTCGACACATATGTGATTGCTAAAACTCTTATGATGCAGGATGACCTCAGATTCGTCAGTTTCTATGACCTTGATATGATGGATCTTAAGGCCTTGGGCGCTTTCGTCAGAAAACAATAAAGCAACGCACTCGTTTGAAAATCCAGCTGACAACCTATGTTGATCAGGTATTTTAGGAGATTCAATACTTCTTCAAATCCGGTCTGCATCAGAACGCTGTCTATGCTCTTTTAAAAGAAGCACCTTCTCCAAAGGAGATTGCTTCCATGCATATGACTCATCTGGCAAATCTGCTCAAAGTGAACTCGCATGGACACCTTACCAAAGAGCAGGCCAAAGAATTAAGAGTTTTCGCACAGAAGTCTGTCGGTGCTAACGACAGCGCTATATCTATTCAGATAACTCAAACCATTCAACAAATCGAGTTACTGGATAACCAATTAGATAAGATTGAAGCCGAGATGACGGATATCATGAAATTCAATGGTTCTGTCATCATGACCATTCCAGGTATCGGACATATCAATGGTGGAATGATTCTTGGTGAAATAGGCGATATTCACCGTTTCTCCAATCCAAACAAGCTGCTTGCTTTTGCAGGTCTGGATCCTTCTATTTATCAGTCTGGTAACTTCCCAGCTAAGACAACAAGGATGTCCAAACGTAGCTCTCGTGTTTTACGATATGCCCTTGCAAATGCAGCTGGGAACATTGTAAGGAACAACGTAAGCTTCAAGGTTTATTATGATGCCAAGAGGGCTGAAGGCCGGTCTCACTACAATGCACTCGGGCACCGTGTCGGCAAGCTTGTCAGAGTCATCTGGAAGATGCTCACTGACGAAGTAGAATTTAACCTCGAATAAGAGGTCTGTATACCAATATCGCTAGATTTTGAAAAAGCACCTTAGAAGAGCTCTATTAAAGTTACCCGTTTTTACCACCGATATGAAAAAGAAATTTTTTGCTAATTTATGGTTGACTTTTCATAGCTGGTCTCCATTCAAACCATTCTAAATCATTAATATTTCTATGCTTAATTCCAAATTAATTTTTACTTTTCATTATTCCTCGATATATTCTAGCAACAGTTGCAAGAATCTCTTTTTTTACCGTTAATGCATGATTTTCTATTCCTCGATAATGACAACACTGCAGATATTTAAGATCCTGTCTAATAACCGCGTCTGTTATTTCATCCCGCTCAATCCTATAGTATTCACTCAAAGCGTGCACTACCCATGCATCTGACCTTGGATAAAATTTTGAATCTACAACTTCCAAACTATCATTCAAAATCGGCATAAAATACTTTCCATTCCAACTCTTGTATAATATTACTTTCTCAACTTTCTGTGCCCATTCCAGGTTATGAAGTTCTACAACGCACATTAATAAAGCGCAATATCCCCACATATCAATATCCGCAATTTTGCTATTTCCACCATTAATATAAATATAGGGAACCGCAATATCTCTCTCCAGCTGTTTCATAATGTAGTTGGACACATACTTAATAATTTCTCTATTTGCATCATCAGTCACAAAACACTCTGCTTTCATATGATAGTAAAGCTGTTGTGCAATATGATAATTATCAATTTTAGAATATAATCCCTCTTTCTTGACAAGTTTCTTTTCAAAGTAAGTCCAATATCCGTTCTCATCTATTATTGTTAACTGAGAACGCATATATTGATTCATGCTATGATATATTTCAAAATAAGAATCATCGTGAAATGTAGCTGAATAATTTGCAATTGTGCCAATACAAAAGGATATGGCATTAGTAATATACACTTCTTTAATTGTTCCCGGGGCATATGGTATAACCCAAAATCCTTCTTCATTTATATAAGAATTCTTTTTTATCCAATTCATTCCTTTATTAATAGCCGTAAGAATATCTCGGCGACTTTCAATTTTATAATATTCAATCAATGCATATATTGATAAACACTCTGGCGTTGTTGCCTGTATTTCACTTGACTTTTTTATTTGCTCTCCAAATTTGAAATTATAACCTATATCAAACCCGCCATCCTTTAACTGGCTTTCTATTATCACATTTGCTAACTCTTGAGCTGCTTTTTTAAATTTTTCTTCTCCCGTACTATTATACATATTGATATTAGCCATCAATGCTTCATATAATGTCTGCGAACTTTGAATATTTTTAGCCGGCTCCAACATATATTGGAGAATTTTTTTCTTTATGCTCATACTTTTTACTCCTAGTATTATAAAATAGTAATGTTTATAAACCCTCTCTAAGGTCTATATGCTATACGCTTGGCTCCTTGCTGTATGTTATTTTCATTCTCTACCTCCTAATGATAAATAATCACAATCTCTTTGGATATTTGATAATCAATCAGATACCGCATGTACAATTTATTTAGGGCGAAACCACAATTCAAAGAGTACCCCTAGTGTTAAACAGCATCAAAGCATTTACTCGAAAGAAGTTTTTATAATATGCACAGGAATTGATATTGTTAAAAATAAGGACGACTGCTTTATTCATAACTCACAAAATTGACTAAACTCATATCTTTTTTATCAAGTTTTGTTTATGTTCTCTTCTTTGAATTAGAAAAGCTTATTTCATCTCTTCATATGACATCCTATCGAACTCATTTTGGATATTACTCTGATCGTATTTATAAAACAGAAACTGAAATCAAATCTATTATAGGTAAATCGTCTTGCCAATTCTTATCACCCATGGTAGCAATATGAAATGAGATCCATGCTGGCATTGGCTACCCAGCTTCTTTGATTCTTCTGACAAGATATTTGCATATACATAAATATCAAATTCTGTTATGACCCAATAGAAATAGTTGGTTATCTTCGTATGCCTTAAACTGTTTATCACTAAAATGAGCCATTAGGAATATAGCTTGTTGAAAAACAAACTGGAAGAAAACATTATGACGTGTCTTATTTTCTTCCGCAAAAAATTTATCAGCAGTATTAATTCACTGGAAAAATTTAAAGCAAGCATAAATCAATGCAACTTATTTCTTTTCTATAAAAATACCTCTCATCGAGTATTGATAATGCTACTCAATTTTTCATAAAATTATTAAGGTACAATACATCTGAAATGCATTTATGCATTCATTCAAAAATTTATTTTTAGACTCGATTTCAACAATTTGATTTTCTATATTTTTGATATGCTTTATGATAATAATTCTGTAACCACATAGCCTTTTCCTTAATATCAATGCCATCAATCATGGACTGTCCTATATTTCTCTGGTAATTGCTTACTTTTTTCAAAATATCCTCCGCCCATTCTCCTGGCTGTTGGTCTAATGAAAAAGTATATACCCTGTTTGTAACTACCACCTCTTGGGGTACTCTATCTGAAATCCATACCAAAAGCCCTGCTGCCTGTGCCTCCACAGCTGCAATCCCAAATCCCTCATGCAAGGACGGAAACACAAACGCATCCATTACCTGATAATAATATTGTACCTCCTGTATAAATGGCATTAATAATACATGGTCTTTTATTTTTCTTTTTTGAACTTCTGCATAAATTTTCTCCTTTAAACTCCCCTCACCCGCTAGAAACAATACAGCCTTGGGTTCCCTTTTTAAAATATTTTCAAAAATTTCTATCAAAAAAAGATGATTTTTCGCATTTTCAAATCTCCCTACATGTCCAATGACTACCGCATCCTGCGCAATACAATATTTCTGTCTCAACCTTTTTTGTTCATCCTGTGAATATCGAAATTTATTTACTTCTATTCCATTTGTAAAAACTTCAAATTTTCTATTTCCGAATATCCACTTCCCCGCATCTTCTGAAACAGCCAAAGCACCAGTAACAGATGGCATGAAAACAATTTTACTTATTTCCCCCAAATATCGATGTAATCTTCCAGTATTGCCATATGAAGCTGCATGAACCTGAACAATGCGTACTTTTATACCTGCAAGCATTGCCACAAAGCAATACAATAATGTACTCGGATAACTAATATGAATATGAATGATATCATATTTTTCCATGCGCAATAATTTATAAAAATATACTGTTTTCAGTACTTTCTGATAATATTTTGTTATTGTCCCTTTGCTATTAAATAATGACAAAATTCTTCCATTGTTTTGATATATTTCATCACTAAACTCTATATCTTGTTGAAAGTCTATCAAAAAATCTATTTTTTCTTCCTTGTGATCCATATTATGAAAAAGTTGAAATACCACATGTTCAATGCCACCTGTTCCAAATGCACCAATATACTCACCAATTTTCATTTGATTTGCTCCTCTGCAATTTTATTTCCTTATACGTGCACAATGCTACGCCAATTAAAACATACGTTATTTTATGATAATATGTAGAATTCATAAAATCTCCAATCATAATCATCATCAATAACGCCCCCGCCAAAATATTGTAATCTCCACAAGGTGATTTGAAAATTTTGTATATTACATAGATTATTGGAATATAATATAATGTAAGTCCAATAATCCCCACTTCTACCAAGAGTTGCACATAATTATTATGAAAATACATCCCATATCCTCCTCCCAGTAGAGTATAGCCACTGGCGATTCCCCATCCCATAAATGGTTTATCCATAAATAAATTTATTCCTGTTTTAATAAGCCCCAACCTTACATATGCAGAATAATCAATTTCACTATTAGATGTATCCGCTAAAAATTTGAACAATTTACCTACTCGCCAAAAAATTTCTTGCACCAAATTACTTTTTAGCAGAGCAGCCATTCCTAATATACTTATTCCCAAAAATAATATTAATAATTTTTTTTTATCTTTAACCATTTTTAAAACAATTATTACCACTCCAGTTGCACACAATATAATTCCAGTTCTTGACTGTGTTGTAGAAAGTAATATCACACCTATCATGCACGGCAAAATAAACTTTTTCTTCTTCTCGATTAAAATTTTATATACATTTATAACAATAAAAATAGCTAAATTTCTTGATATAGCATTAAGTGGTGCTATTCTCTCGCCTAATCTACATCTCATATTATAGCTTTCCAATATTTCTGCCACCGAATATTGTGTCAAAAAGTATACACATAAACAGCCACCCGCTATCCAAAGACAATTGTACAAGTATTCCTTACAATTATTTTCTGCAAATACATTGTATATTAATAGTAGCAATACAAGTAACTGGAAAACTGTGCTAATACGTATAATCGAATTGGAAACATCTACCGTCCAAGTCATAGAGCAAGTAATATATATTTCAAACATTGCAAAGCATAATAGCACTCCATTAGCCAAAACCTGACCTCGATTTAATATATATATCATAGAAAAGCCTGCAAAAAATAAAAATAAAATGTTTGAAAAGACATAATATATTTCATGTTCTGCTATTGTAAATAATGATACTACATATAATAAAAAAAAGAGTTTTATCGCTTTTTTCAGCATATCTAATTCCTCTAAATGATTTATATACTAACGCGACGATACGCATCAATTAAGCTTCCCTCGGTTGCATTAAATATAGTAATGTTTTTGTTTTTTGCAATATGATCTAAAATTTCATGCTCTTTGGCTGCAAACGAGTAGCAAAACAATTCGTATGATAATTTCCATTTTACTCCATCATCCTTGTCATCATAACAATGTTTCTCCTGCTGCATAGCAAATGAATTGAAGTCACATCCTAGTAAAATAATCTTCTTATATCCCATATAAATACCTGCCTCAATCATTCTGCAAACCACATTTAATGCGACTGGTAAATTTCGACAAAAATCTATCTTGCTTCTCTTCTTTAACATTCCCGACCAGCCATACACATAAAAAATATTGTTTTTACTCTCTATCAGCTTTTCTATTTCTTTTTTATACTTCCCATTTAGTAAAAATTGTGTTTCTGGGAACTGTTGATATGCCTTTAAAAAATCATTTACTGCATTACCCACAAAATATTCATTATCCATCAAGCAATAAAACCGAGGGCAACATTTATCCGAATTTGAAAATTTGTAAAAACGGTTGGCACAAATAATATCGCCATCCTGTAATATAGACAAATCAACATTTCTTAGTGACGGTCCTAATCCCAAAACATATAATGTATCACTACTTTTATATTTTATCATATTTTTATTCTTAGATAATACAGTGCTACTATATTGGAAATATCTCGGTACTGAAACACACATTGATAATGCATTAAGAATTTTTATATTAAAATTAAATAAAGCATCAAATTTGTCCATATTACATTTCCTTCTTCATTTCATTATATAATTTTATAAATTTCTCAGGTTCTCTTATATACATACTCAGTTTTCGCAAAGTTGGTTCATCCAGATTCCACCATTCTATCTTTTGTAGTTCTTTGCAAATAGATTTTTCAAAACGATATCGAATTAATCGAGCTGGGTTTCCTGCAACAATTGTATATGGTTCCACATTTTTTGTAACCACGCTCCCCATACCTATAACAGATCCATCTCCGATGCTAATCCCTGCCTTTATATAAGCGCCTTCTCCAATCCACACATCGTTACCTATATATGTTTTGGGCTCCTCTTTTCTCGCAAATTCAGAAAATTTTTCTTTAATGCTATCCCTTCCTGCATAAAAAACCGGTGATGTAGACACCCACTCATAAGGATGTCTGCTCCCTCCAATTCTCACATAATTCCCTATAGAGCAAAATTTTCCAATATCACAATGATATATTTCACAATCATAACCACAAAAAGAATGGCTTCCCATAAGTACTTCCACAAGATGGCTTCCCGCCTCCACCTTCGAATCTTTCCCTAATCTTGTGTCCACAATGGCACTTCCTCTTATTTTTTTTAATAACTTTGCCCATAGATACAAAAATCTCATTCTGATTTTACTCCTCATAAATTCCTATGTCACTCAATTCTTTCTCACACGGTACAGTAATAAGTACCGCCTTTAATCTACCATAATATACAAACATACTTCCGCCAGCTGCTGCATGAGCATGGCCTTCATCCAGTACTTTCTTTAAATCCTGTATGACTCCTGCTCCGCCAATAGCTGTAACCGGAATTTTTACTGCACCCGCAACACTTCTTACCAATTCTATATCATATCCCTGCATCATGCCATCCTGATCAATGGAGTTTATAATAATTTCTCCAGCACCCAGTCGTTCTGCCTGTTTTGCCAGTTCAGCAGGTTCTTTTTCTGTTAATTCTTGTCCATCATTAATAACACATTGATACCCGTTTTTTGTTTTTTTTGCATCAATAGACGCCACAATACTTTGACTTCCAAATGCTTCCGCTGCTTTTGTAATTAACTCCGGGTGTCTCACCAGTTCGCTGTTAATAACTACTTTCTCATATCCGGTTGCAAGCAATTCATGAATCTGATCAAGATTAGTGATTCCACCCCCACAGCTCAATGGCATAAATGCTTCACTTGCTATATCCTTGAGCAATTCAAAATCCGGTTCTCTATGATTTTTAGTAGCTCCTATGTCAAGCACGGATAATTCATCAATACCTTTCCTATTAAAAATCTTAACCGCATTTACAGGATCTCCAAGGTACGTTCTATCTTTGAAATTGATTGTCTTAATTAGATCCCTGTCATCATAAAGCAGTACAGGAATGATTCTTGGTCTGGTAAACACGTTTTAACACTCCTTCACGAAATTAGTCAATAATGCCATCCCAAAGTCATGGCTCTTTTCCGGATGGAATTGTACTCCCATAATATTATCTTTCACAACCGCTGCTGCAAATTCATATCCATAATCACAGGTCATAAGTACATTTTCCACATTATCACACTTTGCATGATAGGAATGTACAAAATAGTATCTCTGTGTACCATCAAGATTCTTCAACAATGGATTGTCTTGTTTAAATTCTACAATATCCCACCCCATGTGCGGAACTCGTAAATCAGTATTGTCCAATCGAAAACGAATATTATCGAAAGGGATCAATCCCAGCCCGGGTAATATTCCTTCTTCGCTTTTTCTGCCAAGTAACTGCATTCCAAGACAGATTCCCAATATTGGTACTCTGTCTTCTAACGCTTTTCGTTTAATAAAACTTTCAAGACCACTTTCACTGAGTCTTGTCATTCCTGCATCAAATGCTCCCACCCCCGGTAGTATAAATCTATCACAGGTATTCAGAATATCCGGATTCGATGAAATAATAGATTTTTCTCCAATTACTTTCAGCATATTCTGAATGGATCCAAGATTCCCCAGTCCATAATCAATAATTCCAACCATTTCTATATCCTCAGATTTCTGTTTTCCATTCCCAGCATTTTAGATATTGCAGCCCCTAATTTGATCATCCACATAGAATTTTTATAATCCGCCGGTGTTTTACATGGACTTTCTATAATAGAATCAAATTCCTCAACACTAATTCCAAGTTTTTTTGCCACGTATTCCTTATCCTGCTGCATTTGATCCGGATCGTACGGTGGCTGTTCCAACATCTTTAATGCTTCATCTCTGGTTAACGTTCCTGCCAGAATTTCATTTGATGCAACATTTTTTCGTGTATCAAATCCAAATTTATGAGGAAGATAGTATCCCTCAAAAAACCTGGTGAACACATTTTCATAATGTTTATTCTCGTATTTTGTCCATCCATACTTTTCATGAAGAAGTTCTTCCGCTTCCGGTTTATTATAAATCACATAATCAAGTGGATATTCTCTGCGCATGCCTTTGAAATATCTATAATAAACCTTGTATTTAAGCATTCCGCACATGGGAAATGTTTTCAATTCTCTTTGCCCAAACTTTTTATGAATATCCTTAGCCATTCTCAGATCATTCATGTAGATCCATTCTACCGGTGGACGAATAAACTCCGTTGCGCTGTTCGATCCTGTTAGCACATATTTAATTTTATGCTTTACAGCATAATTATAAAGTGCTGCAAATATTGCATGATCCTGAGGGAAATCCTGAGAAGAGATCCCTGACTTAAAAAAAGCAAGCTGTAAATCTGCCATTTCTTTCCAGTTTACAACTTCTGTATACATATCAAGATCCAGTCCCTTAACTATTTTCTCGATATTTTCTACCGCAACGTTCAGGTTCCATCCCGTATCCACCACAAAAGCTAATGGTCGTAAATGCATAACCTCTTTAGCAATATAAGCAAGATAAGAGCTGTCAGCTCCACCGGACAGACCTAAAATACAATCGTACTCACTGTTTTTCCCTGCCTTGCGGATTTTTTCTGCCAGTTTCTGCAGTTCTTCCATTCGATTTTCATTTGGTTTCCAATAAGGTGCTATATTCTTATCAAAATTTCTACAATGGTCGCAGACTCCATTTTCATCAAAGGTTATCTTAGAATCTGTCGTATCCATTACGCATCTGGTACATCTTTGAAATGGACGATTATTCATTCTTTATATCTGCCTCGTTCTGGTTTGCTGTTTATTTTCTGATACGCTTTTCTATTCCAAGTATTTCATACAGCTTAATTCCAAGAGCGTAAATTTTTTCCTGGCTTTTAAATTTATCTGTACATTCCGGCATATCATGCAGTGCCATTAATTCCTCTTCACTGATTTCCAAACGTTTAGCTACTTCGGTAAAAAGAGCTTTACTTTCATCCTCCGTAATGGGAGGTTTGCTTAATATCTCTAATGCTTCCTCTCTCGTCATCTGTCCAGTTACTACTAAACTGGATAATTGTGCCCTGCGAATATCATGTCCAAACCTGGTAGGTGTCCACCATCCTTCCAGGAACTTTGTCAATAAATCCTCAAAATGTTTTTGACCATATGGCACATATCCATATTCTTCAGACAATGTCTGAATCATTTTCTCTTTGGTAATTGGTACCAGGTTTAATGGTTTAATTGTCTTTACACCTAGTACATACGGGATCCAGAATTTATGTTTAAATCCGTTGGTAAAAGTATAGTTTTTAATCGGAATGCTACAATATTTTTTAATTACATCCCTCATAAATGTACCGTCACCGGTCGGCCCGGATCCCTTTTCCCAGGATTCCGGATCTGCTATAATTTCCGTGGAGATATTGTATCCGTTTAAAATATATTTAACTCCAAGTTCTCGTGAATACTTATCTATCAAAGCAATAAATGCATGATCCTGAGGTGCATCCAACATTTCCAGACCTGTGCGGAACCATGCTAATTGCATTTCCCTCATTTCATCCCAGTTCATCTTTTCCACATGGAGTTCAACACCCAATTTTTCCGTTAACCGTTTGATGTTTTCCTCTGCAACCGGCAGATTCCATCCGGCATCAATATGAAATACAAAAGGTCGTAATCCCCATTCTTTTACCGCCAGGTGAAGCATATAGGAACTATCTAATCCTCCACTAAGTCCTAAAATACAGTCATACTGCTTTCCCTGGCCCTTTCTCTTTATTTCGGCAAGTAAAGTATTCAGTTCTTCCTCATGACCCTCTCCATAATTCCATTGGGGAAGAATACGATTTTTATATTCATTGCATCTCATGCAGACACCATTATCGTCAAAAACAATGTCTGCATCCGATGTATCCATTACACAGCATTTACAAATCTGATATTTTCTTTGAATCATTTCTTTTCCTCTCCATACTCAGATATTTATCCATCTCGTCCATCAATATCTGTTTTGTAAAGTTATTATCAAAATATCTTCTGCTCTTTTCACCCATTATCTTCAGATCTGATTGCATCATCTCTCGAATTATTAACCCAAGCTGCTGCGCATTTCCCAAATCACAGCACAATCCACATTCTGATTCCTTTATGATTCTCGCAGTTTCTCCTTCTGCTGCAGCAATTACAGGCATGCCACACGCCATATAACTCTGAAGTTTCGCAGGTATTGTTTTTGTCCATAGTTCATCTTTTGCAAAGGAAATAAATGCCGCTTCACAGGAAGCTAATAAAGTCGGAATTGTTTCTGCAGTCTGCCTTGGTACCAGAACGAATTTGTCTTTCACCTGATACTTTTTTATTTCTTCTGTTAAAGTATCCAGATATCTGCCGTCACCCACTATAACAAATTTAACATTTTCATTTTTCAGGATCTCCGCTGTCTTAGGCAATATCTGTAATCCCTGAGCAGTTCCGACATTCCCTGTAAATATAATTTTGAAGGAATCGTCATTAGGAATCCCATATGCGGCGGCTTCTTTTGCAATGCTTTTATCTATTGGCTTATAAAATTCTTCTGCATATTGTGGCCAATAATGAACTTTCTCTCTGTTTACAGCAACCTTCCGATTACATATAGCCTCCACAAAGCTTGGACTGGTAGCAAATATTTCATCCGAATTCTTGTAAATATAATCTACCATCTTATCAATTGGCTTTATGATAAGAGGATTTCTGATACTGGTAACTGTTATAACATTTTCAGGCCACAGATCCTGCACATACAGGTAATGCGGCACATGAAGTTTCTTGGCAAAGCTGATTCCCGTCATCACCTGGGTCATGGGCGATACTTCAAATGAAAATACGAGATCTGCCTTGATGTTTTTCATTTTCCCTGCTAGCATGCCAGATATCATAAAGGATAGATAATTAGCTATCATTCCAAGAGATCCCGAACCTCTCGGAATCAGCGGAATGCGATAAATCTCTATTCCATTCCATACTTCATGGCGTTTTTTTGTGATGCCATATCCTTTAAAAGTCTTACCCATCGGATAGTTGGGTATCCCGGTTACTACTGTTACCTTATATCCTCTTTTTACCCACTCGAGACACATATCATTGATCCGAAATGTTTCGGGATAAAAGTATTGTGAAACCACTAAAATATGCTTCTCTGGCTTCACGTGTGATCCTCCTTGGAATCAGTACTATTTTCATTTTTTACCGATTCTGTTCTGTCTACGGACTGTTTTAAGCTTATCTTTTGGTAATCCAGACCCGGATATACAGATATTGCATGTGTATAACAGCTATTTCCAAATGCCTTATTTGTCATGCCCCCGATCTTTCCGGGAAGCTTTCCGGCCATTGCAACTGCCGGTTTCAAAGCTTTCATTATCGCAATCTTTTTCCCACTGACTTTTGCAATTTCTTCTACCATTACGGATGTATTTGTCCATTCAGCATTCTGAGGAATCAATATGGTCGCGTTTTGTTTTATCTGTTCTACCAACATTACCTGGCATAAAAATTCACATAAGTTTTCAATATACAGCATAGATCTCTCATTATCCGCCTCGGGAAATACAGGAAGCTTCTTAGCCAGTTTAGCTAATACCGGATAATTTCCCTTACTTCCTCTTCCGTAGATCATAGGAGGTCTGAGTACGATGACCTTGAAGCTGTCATCTGCTAATTCTCTGACTGCCACATCTGCCTGTAATTTGCTATCACCGTAGAAGTTAGCCGGAGCCGGAACCGTGTGTTCATCGATCACTTTCTTTTTGCCGTACGGTGCAGATTCCCCGTACACGATCATGGAAGACATGAAGATGAACTCTTTTACCTTTTCTGCTTTTGCCTTTTGAGCAACTTCTACTGTCAGGTCCGTATTTATCGCATAATATTTCTCTTTTGTCTCTTCCGACACATTTCCTACATCTGCATGTGCAATACCTGCGACATGGTAGACAATATCATAGTTGGAAAAATCACATTCTCTCCAGGAATCTCCCACCATGTCCAGTTCGTCTATTTCAAAGTTCTCCGGATAATATTTTTTAGCATAGTCTAGAAAGGATTGACCGATATAAGATCCTGCGCCGGTGATCAGGACTTTTTTCTTTGCCTCTTTATCAACGCAGACAGGTTCTCCGAATCCAATAGTTCCAATCAGCTCTTCTTTTGTTTTTCCGTCCGTATAATTACGCCCGGTTCTCTCCATCGCTCCTGTTCCGCCTTCTACTACCGTATCATCATGTCCTACTTTCGTCACTGTTCCGAGCAGGCATTTCAGATCAAATATGAGAGAGCTGTGCCGTACACCATAGCCATCCAGTACGCTCTTTTGTTCAATGGAGATGGAATCTCTGCCATTGATCTGTGCCCATCCGGTAATGCCCGGTTTATATTCATTTACACCGTACTTGTCTCTCTCTGCGGTCAATACATCCTGATTCCACAGCCCCGGTCTGGGTCCTACCAGCGACAGGGATCCATCCAGCACGTTAAACAGCTGGGGAAGCTCATCCAGGGAATGCGCACGCAGGAACTTTCCGACTCTTGTAATATACTGTTCCGGATTCTCCAGCATGTGAGTAGGCGTATCATGAGGGGTAGACATTTTCATGCTGCGGAACTTGTATACCCGGAAATACTTCTTATTCTGTCCCAGTCTCTTCTGGGTAAAAAATACAGGGCCGGGGTCATCGATCTTAATGGCAGCTGCGATTCCCAACAGCAGCGGAGACAATGCCACAATGCCGCCAAATGACAGCACGATATCCAACCCTCGTTTTACATACTTATCATAAAATGACGGGGTATAGGCGGATGCGCTCACAGGTTCCAAATGACCTCTGACCCCATCCGCATTTTCCGGATCCTCTTCATTTTCTACGAAGATGACTTTCTTGCCTTCAAACGGATTCTTCGAATCCTCTCTGCACTGCTTTTTCTGCAGCGTAGAAGCAATCTTTACTCCTGTAGCCGTCAATCCGGCGAGTGCTATGATACCATATAGGAATCTCTTCGTTGTCTTTTTCATAATTATCCCCTATTGAATACCCTGATAGGTCGGTACAATCTCTTTGATATCCTCACGGATCCTGTCCGTCTCGTCATAAGCATCTTTATAGATCTTGTCCAACTGTTTTTGAAATACTTCATCATCGAATTCGATGGGTTTTCCGATATAGATCATCTTATTGGCAGTCTTCTTCAATCCCTCTTCGTTCATGAGAAGTTCTTCGTACATCTTCTCTCCGGGGCGCAATCCGGTGAATTTGATCTCGATATCCTCGCCCGGCTTGTATCCGGACAGCTTGATCAGGTTCGTCGCCAGGTCTACGATCTTCACCGGCTCTCCCATATCCAATACGAAGATCTCTCCGCCTCTGGCGTAGGCACCCGCCTGCAGTACCAGGGATACCGCTTCCGGTATCGTCATGAAATAGCGGATGATATTAGGATCTGTCACCGTAACAGGACCGCCTTCCGCGATCTGTTTCTTGAACAGGGGAATGACACTACCATTACTGCCCAGTACGTTACCGAAACGCACTGCCACGAAATTCGTCTGTGACTTACGGTTCATCATCTGGATCACCATCTCGCACATTCTCTTGGAGGCACCCATGACATTGGTGGGATTCACCGCTTTATCTGTGGAGATCAGCACGAACTTCTCCACACCATATTTATCTGCTGCCTGTGCGGTACGATAGGTGCCGAAGACGTTGTTCTTGATCGCCTCATTGGGGCTGACTTCCATGAGGGGCACATGTTTATGGGCTGCCGCATGGTAGACGATGTTCGGACGATATCTGCGGAAGATATCCTCGATTCGCTCCGTATTACGTACAGAAGCGATCAACACCACCAGATCCAGTGTCGGATACTTGCGGATCAGTTCCTGCTGGATTTCATAGGCATTATTCTCATAAATATCTACTATGATCAGTTGTTTCGGCTGGTGTCCGGCAATCTGCCTGCACAGCTCGCTTCCGATGGACCCGCCGCCACCGGTGACCAGTACGACCTTATCCTTCACATAGTTCAGGACTTCTTCCGTATTGATCTCTATCGGATCTCTGCCTAAGAGGTCTTCGATCTCCACCTCTTTTAATTTTGCCACAGAGACATCTCCGTTGATCAGCTGATACATACCGGGCAGGGTTCGCATCTTGCATCCGGTCTCTTTACAGATATCCAGGATCTCTTTTTTCACATGGGTATTGGCAGAGGGAATGGCGAAGATGATCTCATCCACATTGTACTGTCCTACGGCGTCTGCAATCTTGTCTCTGCCACCGACAATAGGCACGCCCCGGAGGAATTTACCATGGCATCCCGGATTATCATCGATAATGCATTTGGGATTGAGATTCAAGTATCGGCTGGTCTCAATTTCCTTTAAGATAGCATTTGCCGCTGCTCCGGCACCGATGAGCATGACATTGCTGCCGTCCTTTTTCACCCGCAATTCTGCCCTTTTGGAATTGATCAGGCGTAAGATCCGGTAACTGAACCGGATCACCGTAGTCATTCCGAATAGCAGAAACCAATATAAAACATAGTAGCTTCGGGGCATCTTCTGATTCAGGATATGGCACAGGATCATCTGTGCTATACTGGCACAGGTGGTAGCGAATACAATATTCAACAGTTCCGTCGCACTCGCATAGCGCCATACGCTTTTGTACAGCTTCCACAATACGAAGAAGAGTAATGTCAATATGATATTGTAGACAATAATATTTTCAAATTTGATAAGGTATTCCTGAGGGATTCCCTCAAAGCTGAAATCGAAACGAATGTATAATGCGGCAAAGGATGCCACAACGATAGACATAATATCTAACAGGATCAGTGCAAGGATTCTGTTAATGGGTATTTTCAAGAAATTCTGCTTCATCTTCTTACTTCCCTCTCGGTACATATAAAAATAATCATAATTCATTTTATTGTACCACGTAGGGAAGTAAAAAGCAATTTTCACATAAGAATCCACAAAAAATTAAGATTTCGATCGGTCTTTTACCACATAAAACCGGTCATAGATGGAAGTGATCTCATACTTCTCCGGATCGAACAGTTCTCTCTGTCCGGGATCCACGATATATACTACCCGCTCTCCGGACGCCTCATTGGCCGCTATGGTCTCTGCCGTGACGTTTTCATAGTGGTAGCGTTCTTTATACGGGCGGAGTTCCACGCCGTCCTGTACGTTGCTGATGCCCTGATAGTAATGTGCATCGATCCGGTGGGTGTACATAGTCAGGATCTCGCCTAAAGTGGCGCCGGCATCGATTCCCTGGGGATCCGGATAGATGTAATAGGCATCGCAATCGATGGTATGTGCGTAGTTCAGCGCCTGTATATAGGGATCGTAGTAATATGTCCGGCTGAGTTCTCCCCAGCTGCCAAAATACATCTGTGCCATCATCAGTGCCATTACGCCGTAGACCGCTGCAATGGGTACGGACAGGAGGTGCACCTTCCGGATGCAGCGTGCGATACCGATGCCCCCGATGATCAGTACCGGATAGAATATGATATTGATACGGTTCACTGTCACATTTTTCGTAAGAATGCCTACCCACAGTCCCATGCCCAGCCATGCCAACAATGCGACATAGGGGTAACGTTCCGTTTTTTCCATTCCCCGGAGTCTGCGGAGGATGCTGATCAGTCCGATGACAAAGAACAGATCTGTGATATAGTACACCGGGCCGAATCTCACCATGGTGTTGGTCACGCTCTTGTCCCCGGAGCCCCAGGTGGTGGTAAAGGTCCAGACGATATTCTCCCACAGCTGTTTCCAGGAGAAGTTAGCGAACAGAATATCATTGCCGCGGTTGCTGGAGAGGAACGACGGGATCGTAAAAAGCGGTGTCTCGATTCCGGGCTTTCCCAGCAGGGTAAGCAGCATGGATAAAAATTCCGGCAGCACGATCACTAGGTACAGCACAAAGCAGGCTGCCAGCTCCTTCCAATTTACTGCCTGCTGCCGCAGGAGATAAATAGCAACCACCAGTAAAAACAGCGGTACCGAATAGTCCGCAATTCCGTAGGCATAGGAGCACAGTCCGAACATCACCATGGAAAGGTACAATAGCGGTTTCTTTTTCAGTCCGGCGATCAGCAGTACTACCGCGATCAGGAACACATGGGGGAACAGGTTACAGTCAAAGGACCACCGGCTCTGCATATAATGCCAGGGGCTGATGATCCCCAGGATCAGCACGATCATGCCGGTCCATTTGCCGGCCAGCTGTCTGCCGAAGAGGTACAGTGCCAGCAGTCCCAGGCAGCTGATCACCAGCATCGGCAGCCTCGTGGATACCGTGGAGAATCCCAGGAGCTTAATAAACGGGATCATGCAGTAGGACAGTAGCACGCTCATCTGACTGCTGACCCATGCCGTAAAATGCACCGGATACCGCATTCCATAACGGTCTGTACCGTAGTCCGCCAGTGCTTTGGCATCCACGGCAGCCATGGCTTCGTCCTGATGTACGCCGATGGGCGGCGCTCCGAAATGGTATGCCCGGATGACGATAGCCGCCAACAGGAGAAATGCCACCAGCAGCAGCTCTATTTTTTTCGATTCTAATATCTTCTGTTTCCATGGATATTTCCATAGATATTTCAATGAATATTTCAATGAATGAATCCTCCTCATTGCAAATGTTTCACTTTTCTGTGCAGCACCCGGATCCCCTTCGGTGCTATGGCGAACAGTGTATGATAACACTTATTCTTTTTCGTAAGGTAAGGGTTTCTCATGGCGCGCCACCATCCCTTCCGCAGGCTCTTCACGACGCTGCGGTAGAACGCATTGTCCTCGGTCATCTGTGCTATAGGAATATGCAGCATATAGTCCAGTCTCTGGAAGACACCGAACCGGAAAGCGATCTCCGTCAGCTCCGGGTATCTCGCCTCCACCAGCCGCAGCACCATATCCGCGTTATCGATGTTGTCCGCGAACACTCTGGAAAAGCGGTTTTTATCTCTGGTGTTGCTGTCCGGTCGGTAAAATACGTGATAAGTCTGGCCCGGAATGCATGCGATCCCGGGAACGATGTTCTCCTCATCCGTCAGCAGCTTCACCAGCAGGTGGAAATCCTCGTTCAGCGCTCCCACCGGGAATTTTCCCTTTGTGAACAGATCCTTTTGCAACAGCTTGGTACAGAAGGAGCAGTCTCCCCGGTGCATCAGCAGTTCTTTTAAGAAATCCTCTGCCGGGATCACCTGTTCTTCGGATACCGGCTCGCAGATGTTCGGCAAGATGTTGCCATCCTGATCGATCTCATCCCTGCCTGCCTGAGCAATGGGCATATGAGTAGTCGCGATCGCCCGGTACAGGCGCTCGTACATATCGGCATCCACATAGTCATCGCTGTCCACGAATCCCACGTATGCTCCGGCGGCCTGCGTCAGTCCGAAGTTCCTCGCAGAAGAGGGACCTCCGTTCTCCTTGTGGAAGACGCGGATACGCGGGTCATTTTCCGCCAGCCGGTCGCACAGCGCCGGAGTGTCATCGGTGGAGCCGTCGTCGATCAACAGGATCTCCAGCTCCGGATAGGTCTGCTTCTGCAGGCTTTCCACGCAGCGGGGCAGATAAGGTATGATATTGTACACCGGCACGATCACACTGATCAGCGGCTGGTTGGTCTCATTACTGTTCACGTTCTGTCCTCTTTATTTCTTTCCGTTAAATATCGATACATCCGTCGCTCCGGGATCACCGGGGCCGGCGAGCAGGGGCCGTCTGTCCACAGTGCCGGGACGGGCGGAGCCGGAAGGCACTGGTCGTCGGCGCCGCCTAGGAATCCCATCTCACGCCACAGTCTGACCAGTCTCTCCGCGGCGATCCGTGCATTCCATTCCGTCCGGACGGTCTGCTGCGCCGCTTCTCCCAGTCTGCGGCACTCTGCAGGATCCTGCAACAGCTCTGCAACGTATTCCTGCAGCTGCTGTTCACAGCCATCATGATAGAGGATCCCGTTTTCCCTCTGTCGGATCATCCAGGGAGCCGCTCCGATCATATGATCAGCCACGACGGCGCAGCCACTGTTCATGGCTTCGTTTACTACCGCTCCCCAGCCTTCCTTCCGGTCACTGGTGACGAGGTAGATCTCCGATTCCTCCATGGCAGCCCGGACCTCCTCCGGACCGCGGAAGCCTGCGAAGGTGATCTTATCCGTCACGCCGAGCTCTTCTGCCAGGCTGTGTACTTCTTCCTCCAGTTCTCCTCCGCCGATCATCGTAATGTGAAAAGGAATCTCTTCCAAATGTTCTTTCAGATAAGCGGCTGTCTTCACTACCAGCTCCGGATGTTTCCAGTCGATCATCCGCGCCGCCCACAGGATGCTTCCTTTCTTCTTGCGTGAAAACGGTTCCCCCGACGCATACTCTCTGGTCTCGGGGAAATACCCGAACCGCAGCATTTTCTCCGGATAGGCATGAATAATCCCCAGGTCGCAGGGCACATAGGCTCCGGCACACAGGAAGTACACCGGTGCCTTGCGGTATCTGGTGTGGTCTTTATACTTTTGCAGCAGTCCTCTGGGAGAGATGGCTTTCCATTGTCCTTCTTTATACAGCCGCTCGTTGTAGCGAAAGATAGGTTTTCCTGCCGCCAGTCGTTCCCGGATGTAGCTCTCGTCATCGCATCCACCGAAGATCACCACGTCAGCTGTCAGCAGCAGATGCCGCCATTCATGCCCCGCAGTCTCTTCGTCTGGATTCCTGCCCATGAATGCTTCCGGGCCGCCCGTAGTCGTACCGCCCGGCTGTACATAGCGCACATACGGTCTCTCCTCGGCCTGCCATCCCATCTTCACCCGTTCTTCTTCCATCGGCTGGGTCTGCAGAAAGCAGAAGCTTCCTTCCAGGAGTTCATACAATGCGTCGCAGAAGGACAGCTGATGGTGATTAAAATAATTAGAAACGAATACCACCTGCATTCTCAGCCCTGCCTTTCCGCCATCTTTGCATAGATTTCCTGCAATTTTGCAAAATTTTTCTCTTTATCGTGGGTTTTTCTTGCATGTTCTCTTGCATTTTTAGAGTATTCCAACATTTTCTCCGGAGAACTCCACATTTCGATAATGGATTTTTCCATGGATTTTACAATATTTTCCAATTCTGTTGTTTTTAATTCTTTTGAATTGCACGTGTTATTTTTATTTCTAGCTGCATCTGACGTATTTCTGCTGATTTCAGCCGTTTCTGTCAGCCGGTGTCCTTCACACCACAGGCCGTCCCTTCCGCCGTCGAACAGACTGGGGATCCCGCCCACCTCCGTGCTGACACAGGGCACTCCCAACAGCATGGCTTCGCCCAGGGAGTTCGGCGAATTTTCCAGGGAAGAACAGCACAGGAACAGGTGACTTCGGAGGAATCGTTCCCGCATCTGTTGTTCTGTCAGTCTCCCTGTGAAATGCACGCAGTCTTCCAGCTGCCCCTCCCGGATCAGATCCCGGAGATACTGTCCGTAGGCGGAGATCTTCAGCTTCTGCTTCAGCGTGTGGTATGCCGTCAGATCATTTCCCGCCACATACACCTGCACATCGGGGAATTTCCTGCGGATCCCGGGCAATGCTTTCAGCAGATAATGCAAGCCCTTCAGGGGATAATCTCCCTGACTGACGAAGATGCTGTGGGGTTCACAGTGCTCCGGGTCCCAGTTGCCTTCATAGAAGGAAGCGCGCAGGGTCTCATTCATAGGATAATACTGTGCTCCGGGATTCCACCCGGTGGTCACCTCCCGGTCCCATGCCGTCCTGCCGGTGATATTTTCCGCCAGACCAATGGCTTCTCTCTCCATCACACCTCTGCGGGCGAATTTCTCCTGCTGGCTACGCAGGCTGTCCCGTTTTACCAGATCCCGGAAGGTCACTTTGCGCGTCACGTGCTCCGGGAGATCGGCGAAATAGGCTTCCGCACAGAGGCTGCAGATGCCCTGGATCCCCAAAAGGATCCTCTCCGGATGCGGATAGATACGGCAGACCGCCAGCGTATGTGGATATTCCGTACCAAAGCAGTGGATCACATCCGGATCATAATCTTCCATGATCTTACGCAGTTCTTCTTCCAGCTCCGGCTGGTAACGGTCCGGATGCACGGTATCCTCATGGAAGCCGTAGCATCTGACGAGATATCCACCGCCCCCCTCCGGAGCAGATGCAGCTTCCGTAGCAGAAGTGGCTTCCGCGACACAGGCAGGGTGTTCCCCCTGCACCCGGACTACAAAACTCTGTGGGATCTCTTCCCCCGCGGGAACCGGGAACGCCACTGCCAGCGTCATGCCGATGTCTTCCCGGTCCACGATCTGCGACAGCAGTCCGGACAGCCAGCCTTCCTTATTGGAAGCTTCTCTATGCAATGCCTCGGCGATCACCGGGAGCATGATATTGCAGACCCACAGTACTCTCATAAATCATATCCTCTTTTAATTAAATATCCAATTCAGGTAAGGTAGCAATCTGATCTCCACATTGTACATGCCACGTAGCAGCATTACGAAATACAACAGATATGCCGCGATGACTCCGACAATGCACAGGTTGCGGAACCACCCCTTTTTCGCACTCCATAGCACGCCCGGGATCAGGAAGATCTGGGACTGGATCAGGTAATAGGCCACACGGGATACCTCCGGGATGAAGGAGCCGCAGGTATAGAGCACCAGTCCCGCCAGGTTCAGATAGAAATAGTAACGGTTCCTGCGATCATCCCGGATACTGTCCTTCCAGTAGATCAGGCACAGGATCAGCACCGCCAGGCATTTTCCGATATTCACGTAGGACAACTGGCCGTTGTCGAACATGGAATCCTTATAATAGGGATAAAACTTAAAAATAAGATTCCGATAAAAGCCCTGTCCGAAGATCAGGGATAAGATCAGCAGGATCCCGACCGCGTAGTGCCATTTTTTCAGTCGTACCCGCGACAGCAGATCTGCTGCGATATAGGCCGGAATGATCAGCAGCACCGATTTATGGATCGTACATCCCAGCAGCACCCATAGAATGAACTTGCCGTACTCGCCCCGCAGTACATATTTCTGCGCATACATGGCCAATGCCAGTGCAAAATAATACCGCACGGAATTCATGCTGTTAAAATAGAAGCCCTGGGTCAGCAGTAAAAACAGGGACACTACGTACCAGTCTGCCTGATCATGCAGTGCTTTCAGGAAGAAAAACACCGTGACCAGCGAAAAAAATCCGAAGATCGGCAGATAGGAGCCCTCGCCGAAGATCCAGTGGAACAGCTTCACCAGCCCGACAAAGCCTTTTTCATAGGACACATGGCGTCCCTGATCGATCAGCTGGAATTTCAGCCAATAGACCCAGTAGTCACCACCCACCGCAATACGGCAGG
>ENA-ORPK01000630-ORPK01000630.1-human-gut-metagenome-genome-assembly--contig:-NODE-630-length-31639-cov-3.944529_pt1 | contig 31639 bp, 27 predicted proteins | sample MGYA00242139_ERZ509068 | MGnify/ENA primary metagenome ERZ509068 (study PRJEB26280, sample SAMEA2338687) | human gut metagenome | biome: human gut; feature: human-associated habitat; material: faeces... | reverse complement strand
TGCTGCTTGTTTTTAGCTCAAAATAGCCCGCTATTATTCGCTAAAAGGACAAGCAGCATCTGCTCTCCTAAAAATCAAAATCCAATAACTCCTAACGCCCGAATTGGGATTAACGGCCGGACTGACCTTAACTTAATTAAATCTATAGAAAATGACAAAACAGAATAAGTGGAGTGTGATAATCAATGCTATAATGACAGCAATCAGCACGATAATTGGAACAGCGTTTCTCGGTTCGTGCATTGGGTGGTAGAACGGTTTCATGCGGGGTGGTAGCCCTGTCCGGATAACCTGCCAAAAAAGAGGGGGGTGCGGCACTCTGCGTTTGCAAGAGAGCGCCGCACCTCCTTCTGTTGGGGGGTGACTGTTGCCGCTATTCGGCCATCACGCGTATTGCCCCGTCTACGTTGGGCGAATTGGGCGTGAGGGTTGTCTTGGCAGGAACATAGTAGTAATCGCCGTTGACCTTCAGTCCTCTGGCCTTGTCGCCCGTGGCCTGTGTGGTTATCTTGCCGGCATGGAAGTAGAGGTTGCCGTCAACCTTGAAGCATGCACTCTTTTTCTTTTTACCGAGAACTGTGAGATAGCCGCCCGAGGCGGTGAGGTTGAACTCGGGTGTGGATGTGGTGGCGAAGATGTGTGCGTTGCGCGCAGCGTCGATGCCTTTGGCGGCTTTGCCACTCATCGTGATTGTGTAGTTGCCCCCGTTGCACGTAAATGTGGAGTCACACTTGATGCCGCTGACATCATCGGATCTGAGGTTGATGTTGACGATGCCGCTGTCGAGGAACACCATGCCGTTGTTGATCTTGGTGGTGTCGGAATCTTTGTCGACCTGTATGCCGTCTTTTTGGACATCGGGACTGATGGTGATTTGCCCGCCTCGCATGTGGAAATACTGCCCAATGTGCATGGCGTCGCCGACGGCAGCGAGAATGTTGATGGTTCCGGTGGAACGTTTGAGCAGGGTATACTCGCCGCTCTTGTAGGCATGGCGCGTGTTTCCTGTGATGTTGAGAGTGCCCTCTCCCTTAAACTCGGGGTGTCCCTTTATGTGGAGGCATGCGTCTTGCAGTCCCTGCTGACAGTCGGCAAGGCTGTTGGTGGTGCCTTTGACCAATTCCACGTCAATGCGTTTTCCGTTGTTGATGCGAATGGCTGCACCGCGCCGGCTTGTGATGTTGACCCCGTTGAGAACCACTCCGCATTTGTATATGCCGTTGAGGAGAAAGGCCCCATTGGTGGTGGTGCCTTGCAGGGCGTAGGTTATCTCGGGGTCGGTGGTGGCTGCCGATGTGATGTTGACGTAAGCACCGTCTTGCTCAATCGTCAGGAGTGGGAGCAGCGCCAACGGCAGCGTGATGCTGCTCTTGGCGTCGGCGAAATTGACTTGCACCCTTAGGGGGTCGAATGTCTGTTGCAGGTATTTAAGGCTGTCGAGGTCTGCTATGGAGAATGTCTGTGTGCCCATGGTTAGCTGGCCACCGCTGACAATCATCTCGTCCACTTCGTTCTCGGAGGCTAAGACGGTAAGCCCGCTCTTGGTGTAGAGAGCCAAAGTCTGTGAGACGCATGTCAGAACGGGCATGGCTGTCAGTAGGAGGGTGATGATGTGTTTTTTCATGACTTGAATCTTAATGAGGTTATTTGACCAAGAATTTGCGTGTCTCGTTGTCGGCCTTTAGGAGGTAGATGCCCGGAGGGAGGTTGCCTATGGAAACGGGTGTGCCCTCTTGGCTGATGCGCAGGCTGGTGCATAGTTGGCCATAGGCGTTGTAGATGCGTGCCAGAGTTCCCGTTTTGGCGCTGATGCTGACGCGGCCCTTGTCGGTGTAGATGATTGCTTGGGACTGTTGGCTGTCAGTAGCATTGTTGACAGCGGTCGGCAGGTCGGTGAGCAGCAGCGAGTAGACATCGCCAACGGGGTAGGTCTGTGTCATCTCGTTGTTTGACACCGTGATGTTGTCGGCAGAGAAGGTAACTTTGAGACCTTTGAGTCCAAAGGAAGTCCACGTGCCTGCAGTCTCTTTCACTGTGAGCGAGACATAGTCTGCGCTGGCAGTTATCGTTGTGGCAAGCAGTAGGACTGTTGCCGCAAGCCGAAGTTTTTTCGTTTTTTTCATGGTGGTATCTTGTTTTGGTTATTTGTGTATCATGATGACTTTCCCGAACGATTCGCAGTCGTTGGTGCTACGTATTACGGCGCGCAGCACCACTCCGTTGTTGCCACCCAACTGGTCGGGCAAATCCAGTCGGTAGTCGTTGTTTTTGTTGCTGATGCCGGTTTCTCCGTAGTGTTCGTTTGTAGCTACAATCTCACCGTCCACTTCAAGCGAGACTTTGTTGATTTCGAGTTTCTGGCCACCGCGTACCCAACGGAAGCTAACTCCTCTGAGACCTTTGAGCTCACTGACGGGCATAGTCCATTCCACCTCTTTCCATTGTGTGGAGACCATAGACGGAATCCATGTGCCGAGTTCGCGTTCGTCTGCGAGGGCGGTGGATTTGTAGAAGACAGGTTTTGCCAAGTTGATGAGGTCAAGGCATGCCTGAACAATGTCGGCAGGTGGGGTGACGGGAGAGAGTCCTTTGGACGTTTCAACCCAATTGCCCTCCCACGCGGCGTAGTCGAAAGCTTTGCCAGACTTGAGGCTGTTGAAATAGGCATCGTAGCGAGGCTTGTAGAAGTCGCGTATCAGGCCAGACCAGATTCTGGCAGAGTAGTCGTTGACCGGTGGTCCCCAAATGGTCACGATGCGCTTGGCATTTTTTTCGTAGTATGTTGCCTCTTCGGGTGTGGTGGCGTGGGAGCGTGCAAAGTCAATCCACCGCTGAAGATTATAGATGGGGTGGGCGGCAAGAATGCGGTCGGTTGCAACGGCAATCTTGTCAAACAAAGCCTGTATGGAGTCGACCTTGCCAACTTCGTCCCACATGGCGGCCTGAAGCACATTCTGTATGAGTACCTCCATCTTGCCACCTGCATATTGGGCCGACAGTTCAATAAGGTCGTCAATGTAGCGTGGGCTGTCTTTCATCTCGGGTGCCGCCAGAGCAAACTTCTCGATGGCAGTAAAGAAGAGTGAGTCGATCTGGTATGTACCTTTGGTGCTGCGCCCGGGGCGTAACTGCCATATGAATCGTGGGTGGTCAGTGAAATTGTTGTAGACGGATTGGGTTATCTCATTCCAATAGCCAGTGATATTGTCGTTGGTTTTACCATAGCGGCATTGGGTGTAGTTTTGCAGCCACTTCTTGAGATCTATGCTGTCGGCTGTCCAGCCAGCATCGCAGATAAGTTCATAGATTACCTCGTTGTTCTCGGTGCCTTCTGGTGCGGTGCCGTAGCCTACGAGGTTTCCTCGGTTGGGTGACTTCAGGGCATCAAGACGGCCACCGTTTGCATAGAATTCAAGGAAACCGGTCATTCCGGTTTTTCCACCCATGTTGGGTATGGTGGAGTATACCCATTGTTTGTTGTCGAAGCCTTTGAAATACTCCCAGTTGGCAGTGTTTTTCCACCAGTGGTAGTTGTAATCTTCGGCCATGTCGAGAATGAGCACCTTGTTGTCGGGAACATTGCGCATGAGGGCAGAGTAGGAGTCGTAGTCCCAGATGGACCGTGTGAATCCCAGCATCCAACCTTGCATGACCCATGTAGCATCGGGGTTGGCACTATGTATGCCCTCGTACACAGCGCTTCCATATTGAGCAAGTTTGTCATAGCGTTCCTGGGTGCCTTTGGGCGGGAACGGAATTGACATTTCGTTGAAAGAGTCAGCGATGTAGTAGTCGCATTTGCCGAATTCCTTTTCCCATTCTTCAATAAACATTCTGCCAATTTTGGTGAACAGTGGGTCGTCGGCCATGAGCATCCAGTTGTGGAAGCCTGCCCATTCAGACTCCACCACATTGGCCTTTGGGTAGATACGCTTTATTTCTGGTGGCAGAAAACCTGCAAATCCCGGACAGATGGGTTTCATGCCAAGCGACCGCATGCGCGAAAGAATCTTGTGTTGCAGGGCAACCTGATCTTTGTGCCATGATGCAGGCATTGGAGAGTCTACCTCGCTGATGTTGCCCATGCGCATCCATGGGAGGTGGGCAGGGCCTACGAAGTAGCGCTGTATCTCGTCATCGGTGAGTCCGAGTTTCTTCCATACACGTGCCGAGATGGCCTCGTTTGCCACAAGGGCAAGAGGCATGTCCATGCCGTGCAAAGCCATCCAGTCGATTTCCTGCTCCCAGCGGTTCCAGTCCCAATAAGGGTTGGTATAGCCGAAGGTCACAACATTGTAGTAGTAGTGGTGGCGGAATGGAGAGGTGACGGTTTTGGGAGCCTGCGGCTGTAGTTTGGCTGGCAGGTTAAGACGGTTGCCGCTCCATGAGTTGATACCATAGCCGTTAGAACGAATATAGTCGTAGAAGCCACGGCAGATGGCAACAGGGGTGTTGCCTTGAACGGTAAGCTGGCCTTTGTTGTCAACATGGTATGTAAACTGGTCGGTAGCCTGTTTGGACGAAGAAATGCGCTTTAGCACAAGGTTGATATTGCTGTTGCCGCAAAAACGTTTGATTACACCGCTTGCCGACGAAACACCCTTTGACGAGGTCTGTGCGTGCAAACACATGCAGGCAAACAGTATTAAGAGTGAGGTAAAGGTTTTTTTCATTTTGTTTGTTCTTGAGATAGTTCTTTCCATTTTGTTCTATTCTGTTTTTGAGATATAACGTTTGTAGTATGAGAAGAAAATAGTGGTGAGGGGCAGGGCAATAATCATGCCGATTATGCCAAGAACATATCCCCAAACTGACAGTGACAACAGAATGAGGAATGGTGGCAGGCCTATAGCCTTGCCCATTATTTTTGGAGTCAGGATGATGTCTTGAATGGCTTGAACGATGATAAATACCGAGAGGGCAGAAATGAGAATGAGCCAGAAGTTCTGGCCTGTTTCTGCAGACTTTATTGCGCAGAGCAGAAATGCCGGTATCAGTCCCAAGGCATGCAGGTAGGGAATGAAACTCAGTATTCCGATTAGTAATCCCAGCGGAATGGCCAGAGGAAAGCCGATGATGGTAAAGCCAATGCAATAGAGAATGCCCACGCATACGGCAATGATGAACTGTCCGCGGAAGTATGCGTTCATGCCCTGCTTGAGGTCTTTGAAAAGTGTGTTTGCAAAGGTGTGGTAGCGATGTGGAACAAGCTTGCGCCACCCCTGGGTGATTCGGTCATAGTCATAGAGAATGAAAAAGAAGTAAAGGATGGAGATGCTCCATGATATGACAGAAAGGATAACACCGGCGGTATGTTGGAGCACATTCCACACTTTAGGCATCAGGCCACGTAATGTGTCGAGAAGGTGCTTGTCGTTCATAATGTTGGCAAGGTCAATGTTCTTGAACAATTTGGCGACAAAAAATTCTATTCTGCTTTGATGGGTGGTTTTGCTGATGTAGTCTTTTGCCACGCTTACGAACTTGGTGTAGTCCTCAATGATGGGAGGTACAATAAGCCAGACTATTAGGGAACAAACTGCCAGCAATAGTATTGTAGTGGTTGCGATAGCAAGTGCGCGGTAGCGCAAACCGAGTTTGTATTGAAAAAAACTGACTATGGGGAAAACCAGATATGCAGCAAACCACGCTACAAAGAATGGCAGTAGCACGGCACTGAGATAATCAACGGCTTTGATGAGTAAAACAATCCCTAAGATGATAGCGGAGGTGCGTATGAAAGAGTCAAAGGTAATGGCTTTGCGCATAGGTACATCTTAATAGAATAAAACATGGGCAAAGTTAGTAATAACATGGCTCAAATCCAAAATAAGCAAGATAAAATTTCGTGTTCTACAGAAACTTGATTACTTTTGCAATTATGTTGTATATCGTTCCGACACCAGTAGGCAATCTGGAGGACATTACGCTCAGGGCTCTGAGAGTGTTGAAGGAGGCCGACTTGATATTGGCAGAAGATACCCGCACATCGGGTATTTTGCTGAAGCATTATAATATCCATAACCACATGCAGAGCTATCACAAGTTCAACGAGCATAAAACGGTGGAATATCTGGTGGAGCGTATGAAAGCAGGTCAGACATTGGCCCTTATCAGCGATGCCGGTACTCCAGGCATAAGCGACCCTGGCTTTCTGCTGGCACGCGAATGCGCAAAGGAGGGTGTTGAAGTGCAATGCCTGCCAGGGGCGACGGCTTTTGTTCCGGCACTGGTTGCATCAGGGCTGCCTTGCGACAAATTTGTCTTCGAGGGTTTCCTTCCACAAAAAAAGGGGAGGCAAAGCCGACTGAAGGAATTGGCTGCGGAGGAACGGTCGATAGTTTTCTATGAGTCGCCGTACAGGGTTGTGAAAACCTTGATGCAGTTTCGAGAGATTTTTGGAGGAAACCGAGACGTTGCTGTATGCAGGGAAATCAGCAAAGTGCACGAGCAGATTGTGAGGGGCAGCATTGATAATGCAATAGAGCATTTCAATGCAGTGGAACCCAAGGGTGAGTTTGTTATTATCGTAGGAGCAAAAACAAAAGAGGACGTTAAGATTGATATTAACTAAATTTATTGTGATGTTATGAAGAAGATTATTTTATTATTGGCAATAGCGCCGATGCTCATGGCTTGTGGCAGCGGAACAGACAAGGCTGGCAATAACTCAAGTGTGGATTCTGTAAACAAAATCCTTAATCAGAAAGATGCAGAGATAAACAATCTGCTTGGCACCATTAATGACATTCAGGATGGCTTGCGCCAAATCTCTGAGGCCCAAGGTCGTATAAGTACTCTTAAATCGGGCGCAGAGGGCTCTGCCACAGAGGACATACGCGAAAACATTGCGTTCATTCAACGCATCATGGACTTGAACCGTGACAGAATAGGTCAGCTGCAACAGCAGTTACACAACTCTAAAATCAATTCGGAAAATCTGCGGCAGACTATTGAAAGCATACAGCAGCAGGTGGCGGAGAAAGATGCCCAGATTGAAAAGCTTACGGCAGAGCTTGCACAAAAGGATGGAAAAATATTGGACCAAGCAAATGAAATATCCAGACTGAATAGTGAAAATACAAATCTCTCGGGTGAAAATGCAAACCTGTCGCAGGCCAACGATGCCAAGAGTCGTACCATTTCGCGTCAGGACAAGGATTTGAACAGAGCCTGGTATGTGTTTGGAACGAAGAGAGAACTTAGAGAACACAACATTCTTTCCAGAGATGGCGTGCTGACTCGCGGATTTAACAAGAACTACCTAACGGAAATTGATATTCGCAATGTGAAACGCATTGCTTTGGGCTCAAAGAAAGCACGAGTGTTGACGACGCATCCGTCATCATCTTATGTATTGGAGAGAGGTGCAGACAAAACTTGCACACTGTATATCACAGACCCGACATCGTTCTGGAGTGTAAGCAAATATCTGGTTGTCGTAGTGAAATAAGAGTTGCTGTGCTCCACAACATAAGGCCCAAAAAAGAAACGAATGAAAGAATTTGTTTTATCTCAAGCTCAGACGGAAACAGCAGTGCTGGTGGCCATTGTCACTCCACTGCAAGATGAGCGAAAGACCAAGGAGTATCTTGACGAGCTTGAATTTCTGGCGGAAACGGCTGGAGCACGGACGGTGAAACGCTTTACACAGAAGGGCGACGGCCCCAATACTACCACTTATGTCGGCTCGGGCAAGTTGCAGGAAATCAGAGAGTTTATTGAAGCAGAGGCGGAGAGCGACCGAGAGGTCGGCATGGTGATTTTCGATGACGAGTTGTCTGCACGTCAGCTGAAAAACATAGAAAAGGAACTGAAAATAAAAATTCTTGACCGCACCACGCTTATTCTCGATATCTTTGCTATGAGGGCGCAGACTGCCAATGCAAAGACGCAAGTAGAGTTAGCTCAATACCGCTATATGCTGCCCCGTCTGCATAGATTGTGGACCCACTTGGAGCGTCAAGGTGGCGGCTCGGGTTCGGGTGGCGGAAAAGGTTCTGTGGGATTGCGTGGGCCTGGCGAAACACAGTTGGAAATGGACCGCCGCATCATTCTCAACCGAATGTCGCTGTTGAAAAAGAGATTGGCGGAAATAGACCGGCAAAAGAACACCCAGAGGCAAAACCGCGGCCGTATGGTGAGGGTGGCTCTTGTAGGCTACACCAATGTAGGCAAGTCCACACTAATGAATCTTATGTCTAAGAGCGAGGTTTTTGCTGAGAACAAGCTTTTTGCAACTCTTGACACAACAGTCAGAAAGGTTACGATACAGAATTTGCCGTTTCTGTTAAGCGATACGGTTGGATTTATACGTAAATTGCCGACCGATCTTGTTGAGTCGTTCAAGTCAACACTTGACGAAGTGAGGGAGGCTGACTTGTTGTTGCACGTGGTTGATGTGAGCCATCCTGATTTTGAAGAACAGATGGCCGTGGTTGACAAAACTTTGGCAGAGTTGGGGTGTGCCGAGAAGCCATGCTTGGTTGTTTTTAATAAGGTTGACGCCTATACCTTTGTTCCAAAGGACGAGGATGACTTGACAGAGGCAACAAAGGAAAACATGACTATGGAAGACTTGAAACAGTCGTGGCTGTCTAAGTCGGCCTGCGACTGTGTTTTTATTTCTGCATTGAAAAAAGATGGTATAGAGGAATTGCGTGAGGTGCTTTACAGTCGTGTCAGACAATTGCATGTACAGAGGTTTCCGTACAACGATTTTCTATATCCTTTAGCGGAGGATATGGATTTTTCAGAAGCATGACAGATTTACATTAAGGATGAGGAAGCGTGTACGACTGATAATATTGATTTCGATAATGTTGCCTATTAGAGGAGCATCATATTCGGTGTTGAAACACTTGTGTGACACTATCGTGTTCCATAATATGGCAACAGGAATGTTTAGTGGTGGGGATGTGGCTCCTTATTGGATGACAAACAACCACTATGGGTTATCCACAGAAAAAAACAATGCCTTAATATGGCGACGTGCCGTCAGCCGCAGTATTGACAACGACGATGCCCGCAACTGGAAAATGGGATGGGGTATGGAATTGTCGAATGTCGTGACGAAGAAGTGGCAGTGGGTTGTACAGGAGCTTTATGTTGATGTTCAATACAAGAAAGTGCGATTGTCTGTGGGACAAAAAGAACGCCCATCAGAGTTGCTTAACCCGGAGTTGACAAGTGGAGGGCTTGTGAATGGCATGAATGCCCGACCTATACCCCAACTTAGGGTTGAGGTGCCAGACTTTTGGACTGTTCCTGGTACAAGAGAATGGCTTGCCCTGCGCGGTCATATTGGTTATGGCATGTATACGGACAATTCCTGGCAGAGAGATTTCGTGTCGGGAACAAAGAATATTTACTCAAAGAATTCGCTTTATCATAGCAAGGCGGGTTTTGTGAGAGTTGGTAATATCAGGAAATTTCCTGTTACAATGATGGGAGGGCTGGAAATGAGCACTCAATTCGGTGGAACAGCCTATAATGTCATGAAGCGGGCAGACGACCAGTCGGGATTTAGCGGTGGCACAGTTCATATGTCTACAGGTCTGAAAGACTTCTGGAATGTCTTTATTCCTGGCGGCTCAGATGCTACAGACGGTGAATACAGCAATCGTGAGGGCAACACTGTCGGGGCTTGGCATCTGGCTGTGCAGTATCATGGCGATGCAGACAGTCCTGAAAAATCATGGAACGCCAAACTGTATGCCCAGCACATGTTTGAGGATGAGAGCCAGATGTTCTGGCAGTATGGGTGGAAGGACTTCTTGCTGGGTGCAGAGGTGGGATTTCCCAAAAATAGGATTGTGTCAACGGTGTTGTACGAGTATTTGACTACCAAAGACCAGAGCGGCCCCATTTATCATGACAAGACACCACAGATTCCGGATCAGATAAGTGCCAGCGATAATTATTATAATCATGCCGTATATGGTGCTTGGCAACATGCAGGTTTTGGCTTGGGCAACGGCTTATTGATATCGCCGCGCTATAATGCGGACAAGTCCATCAGTTTCAGACACAACAGGGTGCAGGCCCATCATATAGGCATGGCCGGAAGCCCCTTGAGAGGGTTAGACTATAAACTCCTGTTCAGCTATGAAAAGAGTTGGGGAACATATAACAAGCCTCTTGTTGACCCTTTGGAGGGGTGGACAATGTTTGTACAGGCAACCTACAAACCTACATGGTTAAAAAACTGTGGTGTGACATTTGCCTATGGGCATAATGGTGGCAAATTGCTTGGCAATGCCAACGGAGTTCAGGTGGGCTTTATATATAGTGTCAAGTTGCACGCAAAGTAAATCAATAGTAAATGAAAGCATTGCAGATAACAATATTATTATGTCTTGTCATGATGTGGTCGTGCGACAAGGCTGACGACAACGGAGCTCTTGGCGGTATGTGGCAACTGACCGAGTGGAAGACTGTTCCGGGTGGAAATGTTGTGGCTACAAAAGAGGATGCGATATTTTATTCCGTTCAACTGGATTTGATGAAGTTCAGCCGAAACAACGATATATCAACTTACCATTTGGCGCGTTTCTCACACAAAGGCGACTCTCTCTTTGTTGGCAAGGCATACGCTCGTCCTCTGGAAAAGGAAGTGCCTCTCACGGAGTTGGCGAAATATGGTGTACCGGCATCGGGTGGCTTTGCCATTGAATTGAGCAGCAAACATATGGTGCTTCGTTCCAAAGAAGCCGTGCTGAAATTCAGGAAGTACTGATTTCTCTGAAGATAAGAAGATGGCGGGATATAAAGCAGACAACGCAAGACTGGCGAAGAACACTATGTTCCTCTACTTTCGCATGATTTTTATCATGGCGGTCACGCTCTATACGAGCAGGGTCGTATTGAGGGTTCTTGGTGTTGAGGATTTCGGTATCTTTAATGTGGTGGCAGGAGTAGTGGCTATGTTTGGCTTCCTCAATTCTTCGATGAGTGCCACTACACAGCGTTTTATCTCGTTTTCACTTGGAAGGGGCGATGACAACCTTAACAAAGTGTTTTCCACCTGTGTCTTGACACATGCCCTTATCGCCCTGGGTGTGCTTGTGCTGGTTGAGAGTGTCGGGCTGTGGTTTCTATATAACAAAATGATTATCCCTGAAGTTCGTATGGATGCGGCCTTTTGGGTATTCCAGTTCTCTGCACTCTCTACCGTTGTAACTGTCATGAGTATTCCGTTTAATGCAGACATCATTGCGCATGAGAAGATGTCGGCGTTTGCTTATATCTCTATCGTGGAGGTGTGTCTTAAACTACTTATAGTCTTTCTTCTTGACGTTGGCAATATAGACAAACTCGTTCTATACGGTTTCTTGTTGCTGTTGGTGCAATGTGGAATATTTTTGACATATATGGGTTATTGTCTAAGGCATTTCAAAGAGAGCCGCTTTCGTTTTGTTTATGAGAAGAAACTCTTTTCAGAAGTATTCTCGTTTGCGGGGTGGAATCTGTGGGGTTATCTGGCCTCCATTCTCTATACCCAAGGCTTGAACATATTGCTGAACGTGTTTTTTGGACCTGTGGTCAATGCCGCCAGAGGTCTTGCAAATCAGGTGGACGGTGCAATCAGGTTGTTTGCGTCAAACTTCCAGATGGCCATAAATCCACAAATAGTTAAGACGTATGCGGCCAAAGACCTTGAGTCAATGCACAAACTGGTGTTTCGCAGTTCTAAGTTTTCTTTTTTCCTGTTGCTTGCCCTTTCTTTGCCCGTGATGATTGAGGCCCCTGTGATATTGCGTCTGTGGCTGTCAACGGTGCCAGACTGGACGGCTTCGTTTCTCCGACTGATGCTGGTTGTGGTTATCGTAGACTCTGTGGCCAATCCACTTATGACCTCGGCAGCGGCAACAGGTAGAATCAAACTCTACCAATCGGTGTTGGGGGGTATCCAATTACTCATCGTTCCTGTTGCATACGTAGTGTTGCGTATGGGCGGTGAGCCGAATTCTGTGTTTGTGGTACACATCTGCATCTGCCTGATTGCTTTTGCTGTGCGATTGTTCATAGTGAGAGGCATGATAGGTTTGTCTATTAAAAAGTATCTGATGGAAGTATGTGTCAAAAGTGGTGTTGTGACTGTTGTGGCTACTGTTCTACCTTTGACTCTCTATTTTTCCATGACCAACTCGTTACTCAGTGCCATAGTGGTTGTATTTGTTTCTTTGGGCTCTGTAGCAGTTTCCGCTTATGCTATAGGGCTAACAAAGAGCGAACGGGTTTTTGTTAGCGACAAAATAGGCCAGATTCTTGCTAAGTTCAAGTAAAATAAATGGAGCAGAAATGAAAATAGGAATTCTTACTCATCCGCTCGGGACAAACTACGGAGGTCTGCTGCAAAATTTCGCCCTCCAGAAAGTTCTTGTAGATTTAGGACACAGTCCGGTGACTCTTGATTATATCCATCACGACTCTACAAAAGTGAAAATTTTCTCCGTGGCCAAGAGACTTGTAAGAAATCTTGCCGGTGAAAGGGTGCCGGTACGCGTGTGGCCGACTGGGAGGGAAGCGAAGATTATATCTCAGTACACCGACATTTTTATTAAGAGCCATATTAATACGACCCGGCAAGTGGACTTCTCTGAATTGTCAAAGCTAAAAGACGAACATTTTGATGCCCTTGTTGTTGGCAGTGATCAGGTGTGGCGTGGTGACCGTGGTCATATAGAGAGATATTTTTTCAGTGATTTCACTGATGTTGCTGTTCCCAAGATAGCCTATGCCGCATCAATGGGTGTGGACTTTTGGTCTTTTAGTGATGCCGATACACGGCGTTGCAAAGAGTTGGCAAAGGGTTTCAGGGCGATATCTGTGCGTGAGGATAGTGCCGCAAAACTATGCAAAGAACATCTGGGCATAGATGCCCTTTGTGTGCTTGACCCAACCCTTATGGTTGACAAAAAAACTTATGAGGCACTAACGGATAGTATTCCTGCATGTGGCAAGCATCAGATGATGGTTTATATTTTGGACAAGAGTCGTGAGAAGATGGAGACTGTTGAAAAAGCCGCAGACTATTTGGGATTAGAACCGCATACAGTGATGGCAGATGCCCATTTCTATGAAGTTGGCCCCAAACATTTGAGTCGTTGTGTATTTCCACCTGTAGAGTCATGGATAGCAGGGTTTCGCGATGCGCAATTTGTCGTGACAGACTCGTTTCATGGCATGGTGTTTTCTGTGATATTCAACAAGCCGTTTGTGGTAATAGCCAACAATAGGCGGGGGCGTGGTCGTTTTTTGTCGTTTCTTGGTTTGTTAGGCTTACAAGACCGCTTGGGTGACAAATGGGATGAAGCCAGTAAGATATTGAATATTCCTATTGACTATAATGCCGTTAATCAGGTGGTCAGACAAAATCAGACTTCAAGTCTTGAATTTCTAAAGGAAAATCTGAAATGAAACTATCAATCATAATCCCCATATATAACGTAGAGGCATATTTGCCCACTTGCCTTGATTCGGTTTTTGCGCAGGGGCTGGATGAGGATGCATTTGAGGTGCTGTGTGTTAATGATGGAACTCCCGACGACTCTGTCCAGATAATCAAAAACTACATGGCTCTGCATAAAAATATAGTTCTTGTGGAACAGGAGAATCAGGGAGTCTCTGTGGCGCGCAATAATGGCTTGTCACGGGCCAAAGGCGACTATGTGTTGTTCTTGGATTCAGATGACAAGTTGTCTGACAATTCGTTGTGCAGTATATATAAAAAACTTGAAGCCAATGACGGTGCAGATGCTGTGATATGTAATTTTAGGCGCAACGGAAGCTATTTTTATTGTTGGCATAATCTGTTTGCTGAGGCCAAAGATTATAATGGTGAGCAGATTTTAAATGGTGGGCTGTTGTATGGCAGTGTTATGGGCGTATGCTTTAACAGGGCTTTTCTGGAAAGTAATAACATACGTTTTCTTACTGGTGTAAGGAATGGGGAGGATACTTGCTTTATGTTGCAATGTATGTTTCATGCCACAAAAGTCCGTTTTCTGAATGCAGACCTATATAATGTCGTATCAAGACCAGACAGTGCTTCACATTCTTTTACGAAAGAACGCATAGATTGCATGATTGAGTCTGTAAAGGTGGTATATGATTTCAGAAAAAGGCTGATGGGTTGCTCTGGCAATAGAATGGTGCTTGACTATATGATTTATACTATGCTTGTGAATCTTGTAAAGGATACTTTGTTGACTCCAGGCTTAGGCTATACATATTTATGTAAGGCGGGAATTAAAAAGTATTGCAAGTTTCACATTTCACCGGCTACGTATTATCTGCGCAGTAAGATGCTCCTGCTATCCTCTTCGTTTTTCTTGTTCTATTTTATTCGCAGGGTTAGTACTTTGTTGAGGTGAAGCGTGTTCTTTTGTTGCCAATCCATACTTGAGCGAAAGGGCAATTAAGAAAAAAGGAAGGCAAAAGAATCTTTGTATTACAGTTTTAGAGTAGTGGCTGTATCAGAAGCTGTACTTCAGGTGGTATAAATCTTTCTGCCAAAAGAACACATACGTGGCGGTATTGTCTAATCCGTTAAGCACTGTTGCAAAGAAGATAAATACAATAAGTATCAATAGGGTATAGAAAAGGGCTTTGTTTCGTCTGTGGGCATAGTGCATGCTAAAGGCCGCAACTATCATTAGCAAGTTGATGAAGTAGTAGTTTACTCTGGCAAAAAGCATACTGTTGATGAAGATGTATTTAAGAGCCACGCCAATCATGAACAGGTCGTATGTTATATCAAGGTATTTTGATTTGAAGAAGTCCTTTGTCTTATTGCTGTTTATGATTAGTAATATAATGGTGAGCAGTGTGATGAAGAAGCCCAATCCTAACTTAACCTCGCCGTGCATTTGCTTTGCATGGTCGTCTTGAAGATAGTCATCATAGCGTGTCATGGCAATGACAGTGTCCAAGTTCTGCATCACGTTTTGTATAACATCCAGTTTCATCAGCACAAGGGAAAGAACCAGCAAAGCCAACTGTATCCTTATGTCGCGAAACCATTCTTGTTTCCAATGGAATATAGGGTAAAAGACAACCAACAGTACAGCTGAGGTGTGCATCGTGCAGGCGAAAGCGATGGACAGATAGAATTTCCAGACTTTTTTTTCTGCCATAAACTTGATGGCCCATATCCAGATAGATAATGCCATAATTTGTCTTAGCCCGTTGGAATATGTAAGCCAATATGCACCTGCCATGAATGAGAAGATGAGGTACGGATACAACTTGGGCTGGTCTTTGAACGCCAGGAAAGTGAAGAGCATCTGTAAAAAGGCAATCACACCAAAATAGATGGAATAGTGTGCATTGCAGGTGGCAAGGGCCTCAGTGATGAAGCCGAAACCAGGTTCAAAGGATTGTGATACGCCCCAGTGTCCGGTAGTGGTCGTGTAGGCGTTGTAGTTGTGTAGGTAGCTGAAATAGTCCACCCCTACGCCATATCTTATACCAAAGACAACAGCGTATGCAATCATGGCATATACCATATATTTCCACTGGCTTTTGGCACGGCCAACATAGCTCAGGTACATCATCACTACGATGAGCAGGAAATATACTATCAGGGTCTGGAGCATTTTATTTGTTTTATGGTTTTATCTTACTATCTGTTTGCTTGGCAGAGGTTATCTTCTGGTGTATGGATGTTTGCTACTCTCTTGTGCGTTGTCAGTCAATCATGCGGATGAGCCTCTTGCGGAAGATATATCCCAGCATGGCAATGTTGGCAAGCAATAAAGAAAAGATTATTGTTAATGCCACTTTGGGGTATGTTGCCTTATTAGGGAGGAAAGGTTTTCTGATGATGGAGAATACGGGCGTATTTTCCTGTATCTTTGACAGATTGGTGAAACGTTGAATCTCGTTGGATTCAAGCACGGCCCGTTTAGTCTTGACTTCTTGTTCAAGGTCAAGTTTCTTTGCCAGAAAGTCTGCGCGCTCAATACTGACATGACCGCGTACAAAGTCAATCAGTTCTTTTTGTGCTATCTCATAGTTTTTTTGCGATTCTTTGTAAATATTGTCTGTAAACTTGTAATCGGTGCGAGCCTTGTTTGTACGGTAATGTATGATGAATTTTTTCAAGTGTTCCGCAATGGTGTCTGCCATCATTGTACACACCAAGGGGTCTTGGTCGGAAACGACCAGAGTCAGGATTCCCATCTTGCGGTCTACAACGCAAACAGTGTTGTCTTGGATTCTTCTCAGAATGCGCTCTTCGTCTTTCGACAGGTTAAGCACAGTCTGCCCCTCTTTTACTGTCTTGTTTCCGTTTTTTATTGATGGCTTTGATGCAAACATTTTGTTTGCCCATCTGATTGGCTGCATCCAGAATGGGATGCGTGTATGGTTTTTGAGATAGTCATAGTATGTCGTGCTTACCGAGCCGTCAACTGTGTGTACCTTGACATCAAACAAGTCGGCAGTGAAGTTGTCAGAGAACACAACGTTGGGATACATAAGAGGGTAAATGGCATCTATCTCCTTGTTTATAAAGCTTGTCTGTGTTAGCAGCCTAAGCATATTTGTTACGTTGTTGTTTTGGTCGGTAGAAATCTCTGGAGCGATTTCAACTCTTGCCTGATACACCTTTGGAGTGGTTGTCAGGTATAATGATACGATGGCAAGTACAACTATCTGGAGTATGGCAAACGACTTCTTTCGTTCTTTTATGACCCTGCAAAGTGTTTTAAGGTCTATAATGTCATTGTTTATGTCTACAGGCATAGTATTCGTTATTTAGCTGTATTGGACATTTTGTCGGTTTGTTCCTGACAATGATTTTAGTTTCCTGTTATCAATGATTTGACATGTATAATATCGCGCCATCCCAGCAGGAGAGCTTTCGTCTGTTGGACGAACAAGTGCCGGTAGGCGGGGATTATGGCATCAGCAAGATATCCTGCTGTGAGATTTGCAATGATTGCCACAAAAGCAGATGCGATGGCCCCATATCTTGGCAGAAGCCAGTAGTTTAAGGTTACGCAGGCAATACAACCAGCAAAGTCGCGAATGAACACCCAACGCTGCAGGCCTTCAACAATAAGCATTGTGCCTGCGGTGTTTGACAGTGCAGTGGCAGCCATCTTGAATGACAGTACTTGCAGTATGGCAACAGATGGAAGATATTCCTTGCCAAAGGTGAAAAGTATTACCCAATAGGATACCAGTGATACTGCGGCACTTGCTGTAATGCTTAGCCAAAGCGATATATTCATGAAGTGTTGGCTTTTTATCTTGTATTCATCAGCATTTTGTTTCCTTAGCTTCACCAGCACGGGTGAAATCGTGTTGGCCAGTGTGGCGGGTATGAAAATCATTACTTCAACAAACTTTGCCGCAATGGAGAAGTAGCCCACATTGGCCTTGCCAGGTAAAAGCTGCCCAATCATCACCTGGTCGATGCGTTGGTAGATTATTACCGCAGCATTTGTGATGAGCAGTGGCAGTGATTCTCGTATCAAGTATCTTGCACACGGCATAGAGAAAGTCCAGTGCTTGAGCGCCCCGACCTTGTTGCGATATGCGGAGACATATCCTCCTGCCAACAGCAGCCAGTCAAAAGCGAAGGAAGCCACAAACCACGTTAGAGAGCAGTCGAGCACCAAAAGTATGATTTTTATGCCGATACCTACAAAAGTCCTGAATATTTCAGACAGCACAACATATTTGTTTTCTACTATGCTGGTAAAATAGTTTCTTATCACAACAAACGCATTAAACACGATATATGTGGAATAAATCGCAATAAGCGTGATTGTAAAGTTGTCTTCGCTAATAAGATATGCTGTCAGCACAGACAGAAGTATGCATATAACTCCGAAAACAATCTTAATCCAGAATGCCGTACCGATAATTGTCGTGTAGGCTATGTTTCCCTTTGCCTCTTCTCTTATTTCTATGTTGTCAAGTCCAAAGCAGGCTAATACCTGAAACAGAAATACGTAGCTGAACACATAGTTCATCAGTCCATATTGCTCTGGGCCGAGATACCTTGCCACGATAATTCCAAGAACAAGTGTCCCCACAAGGTTTACTGTTTTTCCTGCAACAGCCCAAACAAGGTTACTTATTACTTTTTTTTTTGTTTCAGAGAAGCGTAAGGCAAACATTGTCTTTTGTTAAAGCCGGCCGTCAACAACTGTTTTGTCAAGAATGCCCTTGACATCATAAACCACACCGTTGGAGGCAAGCAGACTCCTGATGTCAAGTTGCATGAACTCATTGTGGGCTACAGCAAGAATAACAGCGTTATATTTTCGGTTTGAAGCAGGGGTGGTAACAATATCAATGCCATATTGAGCCTTCACTCTTTCAGCATTGGCCCATGGGTCACAGATGGTAATGTTATCGGTATATTCTTTCAAAGTATGGTAAATGTCAATGACCTTTGTGTTTCGTATGTCTGGGCAGTTTTCCTTGAAGGTAATACCTAAAATCAAGATATTGGAGTCTTTCACGAGAACACCTTTCTTGTTCATCAGTTTGATTGTCTGGTTGGCAACATACTCTCCCATGGCATCGTTCAGACGTCGTGAGTTTATCATGATGTTTGGCATTACTCCGTAAACTTGTGCTTTCTGTATCAGATAGTAGGGGTCTACTGATATGCAGTGACCTCCCACTAGTCCAGGATTAAGTTTTATGAAGTTCCATTTGCTTGAAGCAGCCTCAATTACATCGTGTGTGTCAATGCCCATAGCATTGAAAATTTTCGCCAACTCGTTCATGAAGGCGATATTGACATCGCGCTGACTGTTTTCAATAATCTTAGATGCTTCCGCCACTCTGATGGACGGTGCTTTGTGTGTGCCGTTTTTCAACACCGTGTTATACACCGAGTCGACATAGTCGGCAATTTCTGGAGTGGAACCACTGGTAACTTTCTTTATGTGTTCCACTGTGTGCGTCTTGTCTCCTGGATTTATTCTTTCCGGTGAGTAACCAGCGTAGAAGTCTTTGTTGTATCTAAGTCCTGATATCTTCTCTATAATGGGGAGACATTCCTCTTCAGTAACACCAGGGTAAACGGTTGATTCGTAAACAACCACATCGCCCTTGCTTATTATTTTTCCAACAGTTTTGCTCGCTTCTTGCAGTGGTGTAAGGTCGGGACGGTTGTTGACATCAACAGGGGTAGGCACGGCTACAACGTAGAAGTTGCAACTTGCAATGTCGGTGATGTCATCAGTACAGCGAAAGCCATTTTTTAGTGCTCCCTGCAGGGTGGTATCATCTACTTCGAGCGTCTTGTCGTGCCCTTCGTTTAGTTCTCTCACCCTCTGTGAATTGAAATCGTATCCAATCGTCTGGAATTTTGTAGAGAAAAGCCTGGCCAGTGGCAGGCCTACATATCCTAATCCTATTACTGCTATTTTAGTTTTCTGTTCCATTGTCTTGATGATTGTCGTCTGTTGCAGTTCCTGTGTCGCATGTGATATCTGCTTTGTCGCCCTTGAGTTCTTTCCCGTATATCTTGCGAATCAGCTCCTTGCCTTTCAGAATATGGAATGACGTGATGCCAAAAACCAATATCATAACCAGAATAGTCATGATTACCCTTTTAGGTCCAGCTGGCTTTATGGGTACGCTGGCGCATTTAAGTGTTGTAAAGGCAGGCGTGCGTTCTTGTATCTTTGCCTTTGCAGATTCCTGCTGTTGTTGCAGGGCGGTGTAGACGTTAAATTTCATGCGCATGTTGTTTTCCAGCTCATCACGTTGTGATATGTAGCTTTGCATTATTACACCCTTGTGGCTGTCTGCGTATGTGGTATAGGCATTTATGGCCTTGTCATATTCATGCTTCGCTTCTTTCATCAACTTGGAGTAGTATTCCATGTCATTGCGGGCTTTGCTTGTGCGGTAGCGTGTGATGAAGAGTTGCAGGTGTTCTCTAACCGAGTCTGCAAGCGAAGCGCACACCAGCGGATCTTGATCTGTTACATTGAGCGTGATAATTGAGCTTACCTGATCTACTTCACACGAAATCCTTCCGTCTATGGCCTCTGATATCAAATACTGTTTTTCGGTAAGTCTGAATGGGGAAATCTCTTTTGTCTTGAAACCGTCGTTGCTGTCTTTCTTGAACAGGTTCTTGATAAATCTCTTTGTTGCCCTCATGGCTGTTGACCACCAAGGCGACTGTTGATACTTCTCCAGATATGTATAGTAGTCGGTGTTTATCTTCCCGTCTTCTGTTGTGACTTTTACATCAAACAGGCTCACGGCAAACTCTTTGGAACTAACGAGGTCTGGATATAGGGTGGGCGAAATGGCATCGCTTCCCATACTGCTGCCAAGATTGATGCCCAGCGATGAGGCTATCGATGCAAAAGAACCCAAAGATGCCCCACTGTCATATTCCGGTGCAAGGGCGACTTCGCATTTGTAGTAACGGGGAACACACAACATTAACAGACCGAACACAAAACCAGCGACAAGGCTGTTTCGTATGATGAGCTTCTTGTGTTTGAGCAGTATTCTTATGGCACCGATAATGCCCATGTTAGAAGATTGGTTTTCCATGTCAGACGAAAATCTTTTTGGCCTTATTTTATAATGTTGAGGATACTGATGATGATGGCCGCAAATGATGCAGAACCAGTTCCGATACTTATTATTTCAGCGGTTTTCAGCCTTTCGGTCTGTTCCCTTGTCGGAACAATTATTTCACAGCCAGGCTGAATAGTTTTGCTGGAGCCTCTATCTGCCTTTACAATAGAACCATTGGCGTAGACAATATATACACCGCGTTTTTTTGCTTTGTCGGCATATCCGCCGGCACGCTTGATATAATAGCTGAGTTTCTCTCCCTTTTTGTAGTTCATGCTTATAGGGAATGCGACCTCGCCCCTAACTCGTACGATATTTGAGAATTGTGGAACGGAGAGAACATCGCCTCTCTGCAATACAATGTCGTGCGGTCCTCCAGGATTGGCAATGGCTTTAGGCAGGTCTATTGCCATTGTGTATGAATCGTCAAGCCCCATTTTGATAGCAAGGAGGGAGTCTGCCTTGCCAAAGTCCATATTCTTGTCTTCGTCAAGGCTTTCCTCGTATAGTTTTGCCTGTGCAGTCTTTAGTGCATTATCACGCTGCTTCTTTTCATCGTAAGTAAGCTTGCGCGTAAGGCGAGCCCCGTTTACGTATGCTATCGAAGAGAATCCTCCACACTCTTTGACGAGGTCACTGAGGCGGTAATCTCTCTTTGTAATGACGTATGGGCCATCAAAATTTACACAACCTCTGACGGTGACATATTGCTGGGCATCGTAGGCCGGACTCTTCCGTATGACAATTTCATCATAAGGCTTCAGAAAGAATATAGTGTCTCTTATTATGTTGAAGTTCTCGTCAAGCGAGAAGGAAAAGTGGTCTGCAATCTTCGCATTATCTTTTTTCGTGGTCTTGTCAATGATTCTCCTGTATACGTCAACCTGCGCAAGGCTTGCGGCATCTGTTAGCCCACCCGCCAGCAGTATCACATCTTGTAGGGAGGTGTTCTCTGCAAAGGGGTATGCTCCAGGGTACAAAACCTCTCCCTTTACATTGAAGTTCCATTCACCGCGCATCTCGTTTTTGCTCGGAATAAAGAGCATGTCGTTTTTCTTCAGCGGAATGTCGGCGCAAGTGCCGTCAAGAATGCCTTTGATGTCAACACTTATCATTTCAAGCGTGAGGTCTTCTTTCTGTCTGTGCATGACAGCGCGCTTCGTATAGGCATCTTCACGCAAGCCGTCAGCCGCTTCGATAAGTTCTTTCACACTCTGTATCTTATTGCCAAGCTGAAACTGGCTTGGGTGCATTACGGCTCCGCGCACCTCTACCATATTGCTGTAGCGTGCGTTGATAGCATCAACCGTTACCTCGTCTCCGTCGGCAACAGAGAATCCACCCATATCAAATTCCTCAATAGTGTGAATGCTATATTCTGTGCCTGATTTGCGGATAAGTTTTATGCTTTTGGTGTAGGCATTGTTAGCGTAGCCGCCTGCAAAGTTAATAAGTTGCTTGATGTTTTCGTCTTTGCGCATCTCATAGTACATAGGCCTTTTGATTTGACCATCGACTTTCACAAGGCAGTCATAGGTGCCTACCACGATGATGTCTTTGTCTTGCAGGCGCACATCGCTTCGTGTGTTGCCATTGATGAGATAGTCGTAGACATCGACAGTCGTTAGGACTTTGTTGTTGCGGTATACCTTAATGTTACGCAACGTACCCTTTTCGCTTATGCCGTTAGCTGCATACAGGGCGTTGAATGTTGTGCAAAGGCCGCCAAGTGAGTAGGAACCTGGCATAACCACTTCGCCGACCACCTGCACCTGTATCGTGCGTATGTTGCCGAGCGAAAGGTTGAAGCTACAGCCTCCGTAGTATTGTCCCAACTTCTTCTTTATAGTAGCCCTGGCACTTTCTACCGAAAGGCCGGCAAGCTTTATTGGCCCGATCTCATCAATTATTATATCTCCGTCGGGAGATATTGTGGTGTCAAATGTTTTCTGGCTTGCTCCCCATACATCAATAATCACTTGGTCCCCCGCTCCGAGGGTGTAGTTTGCAGGTGTAGGCATGTTGGAGTTTGGCTCAAAGGTCAGGTTTTGCTTGTTGAAGATGTCGTGTCCGAAAATCTTTTTTTCTGGTGCTTTCTCTTGCCCCTCCATCTCGAGAGAGTCGAGTGCCGTATATTGTTGCAGGCTGATGTTGTTGACGGTTTCGTATTGTGTGACATCAGGTTTGACCGTCTCCTGATGTTTTTCAGTCTCTCGTTTACGGTCCACTTTCTTTTTAGTGGCAGCAGGACTTCTCTGTGCCTCAAGAAGTTTGCGCGCTCTACTGAGCTGATCGGTTGTTACTCCCTTCTTGAACAGGTCTGTCATTATTTTCGTCTGGCTTGTGCCGCTGGTTATCTCTGAGGCGATGTAGGTCGCAACTTGTTCATCGGTCATTACTGACTGACTCATGACCGTGGTACAGCAAGCCATGAATGTCACAACTAAGATAAGGGTTCTCTTTATCATAAGTGTTTTTGTGTTGTTTTTGTTTTACGTTTATATGATATAACGTTAAAAATTGTTTGTTATTGCTTTCTTTTCGGCAATGTCTTTCTAAAAGATGCAAAGTTAGCGTTTTTTTAGAAAATGAAGTGTGTTTCTCTGCATTTGTTGGTTGGGTGGCATATGTGTGCACCCTGCTGTTCTTGTCACTTGTATTGCAGTTCGAGTATTATCGGCAGATGGTCGCTGAAGCCGCCTTTGTAGAGTGGCCCCTGATAAGTGCGCCATGGTGTGAAGTTTCCATACGTTTTGTCGGGTACGAGGAGAAACTGGTGGCTGACGATGCGTAGGGTGCCGTTTTTTACATGAATGTGGTTTGACGGCAGCAACAAGTTACCGTTTACAATGCATTGGTCAAGCATCTCCCAATGCCCGCGATATCGGTAGCTCGCCTTTACTCCATTTTCGGCTTTTGGCTTGTTCGCAAGATTGTAGAGCTGGCCAGGAAGTATGTCTGTAGGCTTTGGTGGGTCCTTGTGGTCATAGACGACAGCATTGAGACAGGTTTTTGTACTTCTGCTTGTGGGTGTGTCGTTGAAGTCTCCGATTATTATTATGTTGGCGGTGGTGTTGGCTGTATAGATGGAGTCTACATACGCCCTCAAGCTCTTCGATATGTCGTTGCGAAGTTTTTGTGCTTTTCTGCCGCCAAGCCTGCTTGGGGCGTGATGCACAATGATATCAATCGTGTCACCAGATTTAGCCAGCCCCCTCACATGCAGCAGGTCGCGTGTGCGCAGGTTTGGCAGATTCAGCCGGTGACTCCAGTTGACTGTCGCTGTGCGCAAAGGCCTAAACCCTCCCTCCTGATATAGCAGTGCCACATCAATGCCCCTGGGGTCATCACTATGTGTCATTACATATTTGTAGCGCAGCGACCTTAACGGTGTACGTTGTGTAAGGTCTCTCAATACGGTGTCGTTCTCTACCTCAATCAGTGCAATGACATCTGGTGGGGTAGTGGGAGAGATGCTTGCAATCTCCTTGCTCAGCATCAGCAGTTTTCTTCGGTATCGGCGCGAAGTCCACTTGCGCTCTGATGAGGGCAGAAACTCCTTGTCTTGAAAGCCCTCATCGTGTAGCGTGTCAAAGAGATTCTCGCAGTTAAGCTCCGCAATGCGAAAACTTGATGCAGCCTCTTGCGCCACTATTGTGCAGAGGTGTAGCAGACACATGCAAATAAAGGGCAAAACGTATTTATACATAGCTGTGCAGTTCCAAAACAGTTAATTCTATGCAAATATATACATTTTTGTGTTTGATGGGTTTGTCATTTGAGCGGAAAACACTATTTTTGTCTACAAAATTACTAAAAGATAATATTACTATGATTGACGTGAAACAATGTCTTGCAGAGCAAGAAGAGAAAATGGAGATGTCGGCCATGCATCTTGAGGAAACCCTCTCGCAGGTTCGCGCCGGAAAGGCTAATATACACATTCTTGATGATATCCGCGTGAACTCCTATGGCAGTGTAGTGCCGTTGAACAATGTTGCGGCTCTGACTACTCCCGACATGCGCACCATAGCCATCAAACCTTGGGATAGGTCTATGTTCCCCATAATAGAGAAAGCCATCATCGATTCAAATGTCGGTATCATGCCCGAAAACAACGGTGAGGTGATACGTCTGGCCATTCCGCCTCTCACCACAGACCGACGCAAGGAACTGGTTAAGAAATGTGCCAAGGAGGGTGAAAGCGCACGTATTGCTGTTCGCAATGCGCGCCGCGACGGAATAGAAAAACTCAAGAAAGGCATTAAGGACGGACTTAGCGAGGATGTGGAGAAAGATGCGGAGGCGAGTCTGCAGAAAATTCACGACAAGATAATGAAGCAGATTGATAACATTCTTGCAGAGAAGGAAAAGGAAATTATGACGGTCTGAGCCGTCGTAGTGAGCGATAACACGGTCAGCTTTCTTCCTGTATATGAGCAGATGCGCGGTATTGTAATAAAAAACACTGGCAGTTGGTTTGACGTAAGGACTGATGGGGGCGAGGTTGTTCCCTGCAAGGTGAAGGGCAACTTCCGCCTCAAGGGGATACGCAGTACCTCGCCGGTTGTTGTGGGCGACTATGTGTCTTTCGAAAAGAACAAGGAGGGAACTGCCTTCATCTCGGACGTTGACAACCGTCGCAACTACATCATACGCAAGGCTTCTAACCTGTCAAAGCAGAGCCATATACTGGCGGCCAACATTGACATGTGTCTGCTCGTTGTTACACTCAGGGAACCTGTGACATTGCCAGTGTTCATTGACAGGCTTCTTGCCACAGCCGAGGCCTATTCGGTGGATGTGGCAATCGCTATCAACAAGGCCGACCTGCTTGATGCTGACGGTTATGACGCAGCCTTAGAGATGGCTCGCATGTATGAGTCTATTGGCTATAAGACTTACATCACATCGGTCTTGCAAGACAGAGGTCTTGATTGCCTCGCTGGTGACCTGAAGAACAAGGTCACGTTGCTGGCTGGTAATTCAGGAGTAGGCAAGTCAGCGTTGCTCAACCGTCTTGTGCCAACGGCAAACGCCCGCACTTCATCCATTTCTGCTGCCCACCTCGCAGGAATGCATACTACCACCTTCAGTGCCATGTATGACCTGCCTGGGGGAGGAGCCTTGATTGATATTCCCGGTGTCAAGGGTTTCGGTACATTCAATTTCGAAAAAGAGGAGGTCTCCCATTATTTCCGTGAAATATTCAAAGTGGGCAGGGGCTGTCGCTTTGACAACTGCATTCATGTCAATGAACCAGGCTGCGCGGTGCTTGAGGCGGTTAAGAAAGGAGAGATAGCTCTCTCACGCTACAATTCCTATCTGAATATGCTTGATGACAAGGAAGAAGGAAAATACCGTTCAGGCTATTAGAAACTAATAAACACTGTTACTTATGCTGTTAGTTATAATCATATCGTTGTTTGTTGTGTCATTGGTGTTGTTTCTGGTTGAGGTGTTTCTCATGCCAGGATTGGGCATTTGTGGCGTGGCCAGTGCTTTGTGCGTGTTGTTTGCCTTAGGAGTGGCCTTTGCGGGTTACGGATTATTTGTTGGCCTGGTGGCCACGGCTGTGGTAGTAGTGCTTGGTGCATTGTCGCTCTATTGGGTGATGCACTCCCGGCGTCTTAAGCGTCTGTCGCTTCATGCACGCATAGACTCCACTGTGGCAAACGAACAATTGTCGCAGATAAAGGCGGGCGACCGTGGGGTGGCGCTCACACGGCTTGCCCTTGTTGGCAATGCTTGCATAAACGGCATTGAGTGTGCAGTGCGCTCCGCAAGCGGTTATATTGAGGAGGGTACGCCCGTCGTTGTCACCAAAATAAATATGAGCGAGGTCAGCGTGGTGTCGGAGGAACCGTCTGATGACTGAAACTCGAAATGCGTGTCAGAACAAAGTTTAAAGCTATATAATATTTCATATGTAAAAAAGAAACGATAATGGAACCCATACTCATTTATTTTTGTCTTGGCATTGTAGGCATAGTGTGCTTGTCTATATTCTTTCATTTCGTGCCATTCTTCCTGTGGTTGAGCGCACACGTAAGCGGTGTACACATTTCGCTGATACAGCTCTTCTTAATGCGCATTCGTAATGTGCCTCCCAGTGTCATCGTTCCGAGTCTCATCGAGGCTCACAAGGCAGGTCTCGACAATGTCACACGCGATAATCTGGAGGCTCACTTCATGACTGGCGGTCATGTGGAAAGGGTTGTCCACGCCTTGGTATCGGCGTCAAAGGCCAACATTGACCTTTCGTTCGAAAAGGCTACTGCCATCGACCTCGCAGGACGCAATGTCTTTGAGGCTGTGCAGACTTCGGTAAACCCCAAGGTCATTGATACTCCGCCTGTGGCAGCAGTGGCCAAAAACGGCATTCAGCTTATAGCCAAAGCGCGTGTCACGGTCAGGGCTAACATACAGCAGTTGGTGGGTGGCGCAGGTGAAGATACCATTCTCGCTCGTGTGGGCGAGGGCATAGTGTCGTCAATCGGATCGGCAGAGACCCATGAGGAGGTACTTGAAAACCCCGACTCCATCTCCAAACTCGTGTTGCGCAAAGGTCTTGACGCAGGAACAGCATTTGAGATTCTCTCCATCGATATTGCAGACATTGACGTGGGCAAGAATATCGGTGCCACGCTGCAGATTGACCAGGCTAACGCCGACAAGAACATTGCACAGGCCAAGGCCGAAGAGCGGCGCGCCATGGCGGTGGCTCTGGAACAAGAGAACAAGGCCAAGACGCAGGACGCCCGTGCACAAGTCATTCTGGCAGAGGCCGAAGTTCCTAAGGCTCTTGCACAGGCTCTTCGTGACGGCAATATGGGGTTCATGGATTACTACAAACTACAGCAGGTCAAGGCCGACACTTCAATGCGTGACAATATAGGAAAACTTAATCTTGACAACGTAAAGGATACCATATTGCCTAAGAAAGACAAATAATGAAACGAAACACTATTTGTTGCATCTACAATTCTGGTCCCCACTACCGTTGGCCCATATTCAAGGCTCTTGCCGACAATTTTGACATAGACTTCTGCTTTGGTTCCAACACGGTCTACACCAAATCCATAAAGACCTTTGACTACAGCAAACTGCCAGGCTTTACACGACTGTTACGAAACCGCCGGCTCTTCGGAAAATTCTATTGGCAGAGTGGTGCCTTGCGTCAGCTGCTGAAGCCCTACAGACAATATCTGATGCTTGGCGAAGCATATTGCTTGTCATCGTGGATTATAGCCTTTGCCGCAAAACTGTTGCGCCGCAAGACAATCTGTTGGACTCACGGATGGTACGGGCGCGAAAGCGGCATAAAACGCATCATCAGCAAACGCTTCTACTCGATGTTCAGCGAGATACTTACCTATAACGACTACTCTGGCAACTTGCTTGCCGCGGGGGGCATCCCACGCAGCAAGATACACACCATCGGCAATTCGCTTGATTCGCGAAAACACCGTGTCATGCGCTCCGAGTTGCGTTCCACGGACATCTACAGTTCGCACTTCGGCAACTCCGACCCCGTGCTATTGTATTGTGGCAGAGTGCAGCGGTCTAAAAGGCTTGACCTTATGATTGAAGCCGCTCATATACTACAAGAACATGGCACGAATGTCAACCTTGTCTTTGTGGGTGCAGATAATGAACATGTTGGGCTTGAAGACATGGCTCACCGCGTAGGGCTGCAAAACAAAGTGTGGCTCTTTGGCCCGTGTTATGACGACAACAAGCTGGCGGAGCTCTTCTACAACGCCACAGTGTGCGTGTCACCTGGTAACGTCGGACTCACTGCGGTTCACGCCCTGTCGTTCGGTTGTCCAGTTATCACCCACAATAACTTTCCCTTTCAGGGACCCGAGTTTGAATGTGTGCGTCCAGGACTTACCGGCGACTTCTTCAGGCAGAACGATGCCGCAGACCTGGCTCGGGTGATAGCAAAGTGGCTTGGCCATACGGCCCGCCAACGTGAAGAGACGGCAAAAGCCGCCTATGCCGAAATAGACGGAAAATGGAACGTTGACAGCCAGATTAGCGTATTCAAGTCTGTTCTCAAACAGAAAAACTAACAATCAGATATGTTCAGATATTTTTTGGAAATATTTAGAAACCTGTTCAGAAGAAACATAGCGTTCTCCGCATTTGTATTTGCAGGGTCCACCGTAGCCCGAACAGCCCGTATACACCGCGGGTGTAAGGTGCGAAACTCACAAGTCTGCGACCACTCCTACGTGGCCATCAACACATGGCTCACCAATGCCGATGTAGGCAAGTTTACCTCTATCGGAAGCGGTGCAGTCATAGGTCTGGCCACCCATACTTTGTCAAACATTTCATCGTCGCCCATCTTTACCCTGCGCAACAATGCCACTGGCGTGGCATGGATAGACTGTGACGTAGCCGACAATACCGACAATCTGCCACGCACCATCATTGGCAACGACGTGTGGATAGGCACCAATGTGCTGATCAAAAGCGGCGTTACCGTAGGCATTGGCGCTGTGGTCGGTGCAGGTGCGGTGGTCACAAAAGATGTGCCGCCCTATGCTGTGGTGTGCGGAGTTCCAGCCAAAGTTATCAAATACCGCTTTCCAGAGGAAGTGTGCGCCAAGTTGTTGGCCTCCGAATGGTGGAACATGTCAGACGAAGACCTCAAGGCAGCTGCCCACAGTTTCCAACGCCGTGTCAACCCTGCCAACGTCGACATCTTGCTCGGTGAGATTACAAGACAAGGAGGCAAATAACCGTACTGTTAAGGTACAGCATGATCAATTCCTCCTCAAAGCCAAAAAACATGTGCTTACATGGTGGCCATGTCACCGAAAAGTTGTAATTTTGCAGTCGCTGTCACGAGTTGGCGGCATTTCAAACCTTTAATTATTAAAAAATATGGCAACAAAGATCAGATTACAACGCAACGGCCGTAAGAACTATGCTTTCTACAGCATCGTTATAGCCGACGTTAATGCGCCACGTGATGGCAAGTTTACTGAAAAGATTGGTACTTACAATCCTAACACCAATCCAGCCACAGTAGATTTGAAGTTTGACCGTGCTCTTTATTGGGTTGAGACGGGTGCTCAGCCAACCGACACCGTTCGCAGCATCCTCTCTCGTGAGGGTGTCTATATGATGAAGCATCTCCGCGGCGGAGTCAAGAAGGGAGCATTTGACGAGGCTGCTGCCCAGACCAAGTTCGATGCTTGGAAACAGGCAAAAGTAGCAAAGCTCACCAAGGTATCAACAGATGAGGCTAATGCCAAGAAGGCAGATGCCAATGCACGCTTGGAGGCAGAAAAGAAAATTAACGAGGCAATAGCCCAGAAGGTAGCTGAGAAGAAGGCCGCCATCGAAGCTGCCAAGGCAGAGGCTGCAGCCGCAGCTCAGGCAGAGGCAGAAGCGTCTGCTGCTGCGCAAGATGCACCAGCCGAGGCACCTGCAGAGGCTTAAACCTTTCTGTATGTGGTAATTGGCCACGTAAACAACAAAAGTGCGGACAAATCCAGTCGAATGACGGGTTTGTCCGCATTTTTTTGTTTGCACATATCCCAAACAGACCCAGAGACATTATCCCAATTCGGTTGTTAGTACTTGTTGTATTTTGATCTTTTTGGGGAGAAATTGTCGACTTCTATAACCTTCGTGGAGGAAAGGAACGTATCTTCGATGATATGAACAATGGTTTCGGGTGGGACAGATTGCCCAAATCCTTCATGGCAGAGAACACTGTGTTCCTTCTTCTTACAGCACTTATCCGTAACTTTTACAAGGTCATTATCCAAAGACTTGACATCAAGAGGTTCGGACTCAATGCTACAAGTCGCATAAAAGCGTTTGTCTTCAAGTTTATCTCAGTACCTGCCAAGTGGATCAAGACATCAAGGCGATATGTACTGAATATCTATACCTGTAACAATGCTTACTCAGATGTATTCCAGACTGATTTTGGATAACGTCTTCAACTTATGGGTATGATACAGCGTATTGTCTCAAGTCGCATTGTGGGGTAAGGGGAAGAAATGGCTTGTCACGAGAAATACTGCATTCAAATAAAGCCCCAAGACATCATAATAACAATTTTGAGTCCAACAAGCGATTTTTTGAAACAGTTGCGGAATTGAGGAGTATAATCAATTAAATACATTTAGCGTATGAAAAAATCTAGTAATGTAGGTGGTGGTGCCCAGGGTGCTGCTGCCATGAATGGTGCTGCTGCCAAGAATGCAGCAACTGACGACATGAACGTCAAGGAATTCTATAGTCTTGAGTTCGGTCGTATGCGCACGATGACGGATAAGAATGGTGAGCCATTCTTCTGCGGCAAAGACGTGTGTGATGCATTGGGGTACAAGAGAGCGTATGATGCTATCAGACAACACGTTAGCCTTAGTGATACTGTAAAATGCAGTATTGCTAGAAATGTTAAGAATCGATATGGTGAGAGTTCTAAGACTCAGATGGTTCAGATGCTCTTCGTCAACGAGAGCGGTGTCTATTCCCTCGTCTTCGGTTCGAAGCTCGAAAGTGCTCAGCGATTCAAGCACTGGGTGACATCGGAAGTGCTGCCTGCCATCCGAAAGAACGGAGGCTACTTCCACATCAACCCCGACGAGACTCCTGAGCAAATCAAGGCTCGCTTCCAAAAGGTCTTGGAGGAGGCAATCGCCGAGAGAGACAAAGTCATTGTTTCCTTGGAGAAGGATGTCGATCGTATGCTGCCGAAGGAACTTTATGTCGATAACGTGCTCGACAGCATCCATTCGGGCAATACCGCCAAGGACACGCAAGGTTGCATCCTCGTGGGTGAAAATAAAAAAGTGGGCATGGTCGTGAACTCTCGCATCTGGCTCCAACGCCTCATCGTGAAGTTCATCCATGCTAGAGACAAGGACGAGGCGGTGTATATCACAATCGAATAAAAGGAAAGCCCAGCTTGCACTCCCCACAATGCAAGCTGGGCTATCTCGTCGCAAAGTACTTCCAGAGTGGTGCTGCCATCAAGCTCTGCCATACCTCGCCCCTCTGCAACATCCCCAAGACTTCCTCCCGTGTA
>ENA-ORPK01000624-ORPK01000624.1-human-gut-metagenome-genome-assembly--contig:-NODE-624-length-31832-cov-4.076061_pt1 | contig 31832 bp, 37 predicted proteins | sample MGYA00242139_ERZ509068 | MGnify/ENA primary metagenome ERZ509068 (study PRJEB26280, sample SAMEA2338687) | human gut metagenome | biome: human gut; feature: human-associated habitat; material: faeces... | reverse complement strand
GGCGTTATCACTGACAAAGAAGCTCGTAAACTTCAGGTAGGTGGAGAAGTTCTGGCATTCGTTTGGTAATCTGAAACGAAACAAAGCAACTGAAAACAGAGAGAGCGTAAGGCTCTCTCCGAAAATCTAAGTTAATAGGAGGAAATTGGTATGTCACGTATTGGAAGACTGCCAGTGGCAATTCCTGCAGGTGTAACAGTAGACATCCAGGAAAACAACCACGTTGTAGTAAAAGGACCAAAAGGAACATTAGAGAGAACTCTCCCGGCTGAAATGAGCATCAAAGTGGAAGACGGACATGTAGTAGTTACAAGACCGAGCGATCTGAAGAAAATGAAAGCTCTTCATGGTCTGACAAGAACACTGATCAACAACATGGTTGTAGGTGTAACAGACGGATATGAGAAAGTTCTTGAGGTTAACGGTGTAGGTTACAGAGCTGCTAAATCAGGAAATAAACTGACACTGAACCTTGGTTATTCCCATCCAGTTGAGATGATCGATCCAGAAGGAATCGAGACTGTACTTGAGGGACAGAACAAGATCACTGTTAAAGGTATCGATAAAGAAAAAGTTGGACAGTTTGCGGCTGAGATCAGAGATAAGAGAAGACCGGAGCCATATAAGGGCAAGGGAATCAAGTATGCTGATGAAGTAATCAGACGTAAAGTCGGTAAGACTGGTAAGAAATAAATAAGGAGAGTGTGAAAATGGTTAGTAAGAAATCTAGAAGCGAAGTTCGTAGAAAAAAACACATGAAATTACGCAACCGTTTCAGCGGAACAGCGCAGAGACCGCGTTTAGCTGTATTCAGAAGTAATAATCATATGTATGCTCAAATTATCGATGATACAGTTGGTAACACTTTAGTAGCTGCTTCTACTCTTGAAAAAGACATCAAAGCAGAGCTTGAGAAAACCAACAACGTTGATGCAGCAGCATATTTAGGAACTGTAATTGCGAAAAGAGCATTAGAAAAAGGTATTAACACAGTAGTCTTTGATAGAGGCGGCTTTATATACCAGGGTAAAATCGCAGCATTAGCAGAAGCAGCCAGAGAAGCTGGCTTAGAATTTTAGGAAGGGAGAAAGAACACATGAAACGTACAATCATTGACACAAGCAGCATGGAATTAAACGAAAAAGTTGTTTCCATTAAACGTGTTACTAAGGTTGTTAAGGGTGGCCGTAACATGCGCTTCACAGCTTTAGTTGTTGTTGGAGATGGTAACGGACATGTAGGCGCTGGCCTCGGCAAAGCGACTGAAATCCCGGAAGCAATCCGCAAAGGTAAAGAAGATGCGATCAAGAACATGGTTTCTGTAGCATTAGACGAGTTCGGTAGTGTTACACATGACAATATCGGTAAATTCGGAAGTGCGTCTGTTCTTCTGAAGAAAGCTCCTGAAGGTACTGGTATCATCGCTGGTGGTCCTGCACGTATCGTTTGTGAACTTGCAGGTATTAAGAATATTCGTACAAAATCTTTAGGATCTAACAATAAGCAGAACGTAGTTCTTGCAGCTATTGAAGGTCTTAGCCAGCTCAAAACTCCAGAAGAAGTAGCTAAGAACCGCGGCAAATCTGTCAGCGAAATCATGGCTTAGGGAGGAGATAGAAATGGCAGAAAAGACATTAAAAGTAACTTTAGTGAAATCTACAATCGGTGCGATCCCAAAGCACAAAGCAACTGTAGCAGCACTTGGTTTAAAGAAAGTCAATAAGACAGTGGAATTACCTGACAATGCATGCACAAGAGGTATGGTTCAGCAGGTAAGACACTTAGTAAAAGTTGAAGAAGCATAAAACAGATAAGGAGGTGTCATAATGGAATTATCAAATTTACAGCCTGCAGCAGGTTCTAAACACAGTGATAATTTTAGAAGAGGTCGTGGACACGGTTCAGGAAATGGTAAGACAGCTGGTAAGGGTCACAAAGGACAGAAGGCTCGTTCCGGAGCACCAAGAATTGGTTTCGAAGGTGGACAGATGCCATTATACAGAAGACTTCCTAAGAGAGGCTTCAAGAACCGCAATTCGAAAGACATCGTTAGTATTAATATTTCAGCATTAGATAAATTCGAAGATGGTGCTACTGTTGATGTAGCAGCTTTAATGGAAGCTGGTATCGTTAAGAACCCACGTGATGGAGTTAAAATCCTCGGAAATGGAGAAATAACCAAGAAGCTCAATGTTAAAGTTGATGCAGTAAGCGCATCTGCTAAGGAAAAAATTGAGGCAGTTGGTGGAACAGTAGAGGTGATCTAATGTTAACAACTTTAAAGAATGCTTTTAAGATCAAAGATATTCGTAACAGACTGTTGTTTACACTGGTAATGTTAGTTGTGATCCGTTTTGGATCACAGCTGCCTGTTCCGGGTGTCAATCGTACTTATTTTGCTGACTGGTTTGCAGCTCAGTCAAACGGAGCATTTAACTTTTTCGATGCATTTACCGGTGGCTCTTTCATGAACATGTCAGTTTTTGCATTGAATATCACACCATATATCACAAGCTCCATTATCATGCAGCTTCTGACGATCGCAATTCCGAAACTGGAAGAAATGCAGAAGGATGGAGAAGATGGAAGAAAGAAAATCGCAACGATCACACGTTATGTGACAGTTGGTCTTTCTTTGATCGAAGCAGCAGCTATGGCGATCGGATTTGGTAACAGCGGACTTCTGCAGAAGGATTCTGTTGTGCTGGATTATATCGTGGTTATCGTAGCGCTGACAGCAGGTAGTGCATTTGTTATGTGGATCGGTGAGCAGATCACAGAGCATGGTGTCGGTAACGGTATTTCAATCGTACTGACGATCAACATCGTATCCCGTATGCCATCTGATCTTGCTACATTATATGAGCAGTTCGTAAAGAGTGCATCTACTATTACATTGTCTGTGATTTCAGCAGTTGTTATCATGGCAATTATTGTAGGAATGGTTGTCCTTGTTATCATTTTAAATGATGGCGTCAGAAGAATCCCGGTTCAGTATGCAAAGAAGATCCAGGGTCATAAAACCTATGGCGGACAGTCAACAAGCATTCCACTGAAGATTAACACAGCAGGGGTTATTCCGATCATCTTTGCATCATCACTGATGCAGTTCCCGATCGTGATCTGTCAGTTGGCAGGTTATCAGGGAACAGGCTTCTGGGGAGAGGTATTAAAGGTATTAAATCAGGGTAACTGGTGTAATCCTTCTCTTCCAATCTATAACATAGGATTAGTGATCTACATTGTATTGGTTGTATTTTTCGCATACTTCTACACATCGATCACATTTAATCCGTTGGAAGTATCCAATAACATTAAAAAGCAGGGTGGCTTTATCCCGGGAATCAGACCTGGTAAACCAACCACAGATTACTTGACAGGTATTTTGAACTATATTATTTTTATCGGGGCTGTTGGCCTTATCATTATCGCTGTCATTCCGTTCTTCTTTAACGGAGTATTTGGTGCAAATGTTTCCTTTGGCGGAACAAGTCTCATCATTATTGTCAGCGTAATCTTAGAGACAATCAAACAGATCGAGTCCTTAATGCTGGTTCGTAATTATAAAGGCTTTTTAAATGCTTAAATGAAATAGTTGAAACGACAAATGTATTCTGGGGCAGGTGAGTATTCGCTTGTCCCATGAGTCGTTTTCGTCATAGTGCATAAAGACAAGTGGAGGAGAAAAATGAAAATCATTATGTTAGGCGCTCCGGGCGCAGGAAAAGGAACACAGGCTAAAATGATCGCAGATAAATACGGTGTCCCGCACGTATCAACAGGCGATATTTTCAGAGCAAACATCAAAAACGGTACAGAGCTTGGTATGGAAGCTAAGAAGTATATGGATCAGGGACTTTTAGTTCCGGATGAACTGACAGTAAAGATCCTGCTTGACAGAGTTTCACAGCCGGATTGCAAGAACGGTTATGTACTGGATGGTTTCCCAAGAACAATCCCACAGGCAGAAGTACTGGATAAGGCACTTGCAGAGCTGGGTGAGTCTATCGATTATGCGATCGATGTAGATGTACCGGACGAAAACATTGTAAAGAGAATGTCAGGCAGACGTGCATGTGTTTCCTGTGGAGCTACCTATCATGTTGTACATGTTCCGCCGAAGAAAGAAGGAATATGTGATAGATGTGGCAGCGAGCTGATCCTTCGTGATGACGACAAGCCGGAAACAGTGAAGAACCGTCTGGATGTTTATCATAAACAGACACAGCCACTGATTGACTTCTACACAAAGAAGGGTGTGCTGAAAACAGTTGATGGTACAGTCGATATGCAGGATGTATTTAAAGCTATCGTTGCAATTTTGGGAGAATAAAAATGGCAGTTACAGTAAAATCCGCAAGAGAACTTGGTTTAATGCGTGATTCCGGAAAGATTCTGGCAGAGGTTCACGCAAAGCTTGGAGAGTTTGTGAAACCGGGTATTTCTACTCTCGAGATCGATCAGCTTGGAGAAAAGCTGATCAGAGGTTATGATTGTGTGCCGAATTTCTTACATTATAACGGATATCCGGCTTCTATCTGTGTTTCCGTGAATGACGAGGTTGTACATGGAATCCCGAAAGCAGACAGGATCCTGCAGGAGGGAGATATCGTCAGCCTGGATGCAGGACTGATCTACAAAGGATATCATTCCGATGCAGCAAGAACCTATCCGATCGGAAAGGTAAGTGAGGAAGCACAGCTTTTGATCGACAGAACAAAACAGAGCTTTTTTGAGGGAATAAAAATGGCAGTTGCCGGAAATCATCTGTATGATATTTCCAATCGGATCGACGATTATATCAGCCAGTTCGGATATGGCATCGTAACAGATCTGGTCGGACACGGAATCGGAACTCATTTACATGAGGATCCACAGATCCCGAACTTCAGACAGAAGAAAAAAGGAATTAAGCTTTGTGCAGGTATGACACTTGCGATCGAGCCGATGATCAATATCGGAAGAAGCGATGTGGAGTGGCTGGATGATGACTGGACAGTCGTAACAGAGGATGGAACCTATTCCGCTCATTACGAAAACACCATCGCCATCACACCGGACGGTGAGCCTGAGATCCTGACACTGTTATAAATGTCAGACTGCTATTATGAAATGAAGTTATCCGGTGCCACAGCAGTTCGGCAAGGACAGAAAGGTTCATCTGTGAATAGGAAGTTCCCAGATGAACTTGAAAGGCACAGGACAGTGACTCTGAAAGTAAGGAACAGAATAAAGGAACGGATCATATGGTAGGAATGCTAGCTGCGGCGAAAGCCGGACACGATAAAGATACCTTATATATCATAATAGAAGAAACAGATGAATATGTATGGCTTACGGATGGAAAATACAGACCGGTTGCAAAGCCGAAAAAGAAAAACAAAAAGCATATTCAGATCTGGAAAAAGGAAAATGAAGCACTGAAAGAGCTCAGACAGAAGCTTGAAGCAAAAGAGTCTGTCAGAGATGAGGAGATCAAGAGAACAATTAAACTGATAAAGAGTAGTCAAGTGGAGGAGTAAAATGTCAAAAACAGATGTCATTGAAATCGAAGGAACAGTAGTGGAGAAGCTGCCAAACACCATGTTTCAGGTAGAACTGGAAAATGGACACAAGGTGCTTGCACATATCAGTGGTAAGCTGCGTCAGAATTTTATCCGTATCTTACCGGGCGATAAAGTAACACTGGAGTTATCCCCGTATGACCTTTCAAAGGGAAGAATCATCTGGAGAGATAAATAAAAATTATTTTGTGAAAGTATTGCAAATGTAAATTTGCCATGCTATAATGTAAAACGGTCTTTTTTGAAAGGAGGGTTTAACGTGAAAGTTAGATCATCAGTAAAACCAATTTGCGAAAAGTGCAAAGTCATCAAAAGAAAGGGTAAAATCAGAGTTATCTGTGAAAACCCAAAACACAAACAGGTACAGGGCTAATCCAATAATAAACAGACCAGGATTATCCAGTATCACGATTTAGCGGCTGACAGCTTATCTTTCCGTCAAAAGATAGGCTGATTAAGATAATTTTACGTAGTGAGCCTACGGAGAATTACTTATTGATACCGAGAATTCAGAAGCTTAGTATCGGAAAGACCGGAGTATTCCGGTTGGGCTTTTTTGTGTTTATGCCCCAGTCAATTAGTAACATTAAGTTTAGGTACAAAAAGTACCCGGAAAACGGAGGAATTGAAAATGGCTCGTATTGCAGGTGTTGACTTACCTAGAGACAAACGTGTTGAAATCGGTTTAACTTATATCTACGGAATCGGTAGAACAAGTGCAGATCGTATTTTAGCAGAAGCAAAAGTTAATCCAGATACTCGTTGTAGAGATTTAACAGACGACGAAGTAAAGAGAATCAGTGAAGTAATCGACGCTACACAGGTAGTAGAAGGTGATTTAAGAAGAGAAGTTGCTCTTAACATCAAGAGATTACAGGAAATCGGATGCTATCGTGGTATCCGTCACAGAAAAGGACTTCCGGTTCGTGGTCAGAAGACAAAGACTAACGCAAGAACACGTAAGGGTCCGAAGAGAACAGTAGCAAATAAGAAGAAATAATCCATAAGGATTTAGTTTAAGAGAAAGTAGGTTAGTTTAATTATGGCTAAACAGGTTGCAAAAAAAGTAACAAAGAAGCGTGTAAAGAAAAACGTTGAACACGGACAGGCACATATTCAGGCGTCTTTTAACAATACAATTGTTACACTGACAGATAATGAAGGAAATGCTCTTAGCTGGGCAAGTGCCGGTGGTCTGGGATTTAGAGGTTCAAAGAAATCTACTCCTTATGCAGCTCAGATGGCAGCAGAAACTGCTACAAAGGCAGCATTAGTACATGGTTTAAAGACTGTTGATGTTATGGTAAAAGGTCCTGGTTCAGGACGTGAAGCAGCTATCCGTGCATTACAGGCTTGTGGACTTGAAGTTACCAGCATCCGTGACGTAACACCGGTACCTCATAATGGTTGCCGTCCACCAAAGCGTCGTCGTGTGTAGTACTAAGACTAGATTTGGATTTTTTAAAATGTCATGTGTCTGTGATACATGATGCAGCTTCGCGCATTGCGATGCGATTTCGCATGCAAGAGGTTCTGATAATAAATGTAAATATGTTGGAAGAAAGTACATTGTGTACTGTAAACAATATCAGGAGGAAAAATAAATGGCAGTAAACAGAGTCCCTGTTTTAAAAAGATGTAGATCACTTGGTCTTGAACCAAGCTATCTTGGATATGACAAGAAATCAAACCGTCAGCTTGTAAGAGCAAACAGAAAGGTCAGCGAGTATGGAATGCAGCTCCGTGAGAAACAGAAAGCGAAATTCATCTATGGCGTATTAGAAAAACCTTTCAGAAATTACTATAAGAAAGCTGATCTTATGAAAGGTCAGACCGGTGAAAACTTAATGGTTCTTCTGGAAAGAAGATTAGACAATATTGTTTTCCGTCTTGGCTTTGCAAGAACAAGAAGAGAAGCAAGACAGGTTGTTGATCACAAACATGTACTGGTAAACGGAAAGTGTGTCAATGTTCCGTCTTATCTTGTAAAAGCCGGTGATGTGATCGAAATCAGAGAAAAATCCAAGAGCTTACAGAGATACAAAGATATCGTAGAAGTAACAGAAGGAAGATTAGTTCCGGAATGGTTAGATCAGGATATCGAAGGATTAAAAGGAACTGTTAAATCACTTCCTACAAGAGAAATGATTGATGTACCTGTTGACGAAATGCTTATCGTCGAATTATATTCTAAATAATTCGTAGGCATGGAAGCGTTCCTTTGCTGGATCGCTATATTACAATTATATTGTAAGGAGGGTATTTACAGTGTTTGATTTTGAGAGACCTAATATCGAGGTTGCTGAAATCTCAGATGACGGAAAATACGGCAGATTCGTCGTTGAGCCATTAGAGCGTGGTTATGGAATCACTCTTGGCAACTCATTAAGAAGAATCATGCTGTCTTCATTACCTGGCGCTGCTGTCAGCCGCGTTAAGATTGAAGGCGTTCTGCACGAATTCAGTTCAATTCCTGGTGTTAAGGAAGATGTAACAGAAATCATCATGAACTTAAAGAGTCTTGCTATCAAGAATATGAGTTCCACAAATGAGCCAAAAACTGCTTATATCGAGTTTGAAGGTGAAGGCGTTGTCAGAGCATCTGATATTCAGTGTGACCAGGATATCGTAATCGTTAATTCCGATCAGGTCATTGCTACACTGAGTGGTGGCAAGGAAAGCAAATTATACATGGAACTGACCATTACAAAGGGCAGAGGATATGTAAGTGCTGAAAAGAACAAATCAGAAGATCTGCCAATCGGAGTTATCGCAGTAGATTCTATCTACACACCTGTAGAAAGAGTCAATATGACTGTAGAAAATACCCGTGTCGGACAGGTAACAGACTATGATAAACTGACATTAGATGTTTATACGAATGGCACGTTGGCTCCGGATGAGGCGGTAAGCCTTGCAGCTAAGGTACTTAGTGAGCATTTAGGACTTTTTATTGATCTGTCTGAGAATGCCAAGACTGCAGAAGTTATGGTAGAAAAAGAAGACGACGAGAAAGAAAAAGTTCTGGAAATGAGCATTGATGAACTGGAATTATCCGTTCGTTCATACAACTGCTTAAAGAGAGCCGGTATCAATACGGTTGAAGAATTAACAAATAAAACTTCCGATGATATGATGAAGGTTCGTAACCTTGGACGTAAGTCATTAGAAGAAGTTTTAGCGAAGCTGAAAGAGCTCGGTTTAGAGCTGAATAACGCTGAGGAATAATAAATGCAGAGCGACATGCGAAGTAAGCCCGATGAGCATTTGCATGCCTGTCTGACATGGAACAAATTAACGGTTCGGTATGTAAGCCCGAAGAGCAATGCCGGATTCACCATGAATGGAGGACGTAAACATGGCAAAGTACAGAAAACTTGGCAGAACATCTGACCAGAGAAAAGCATTACTTAGAAATCAGGTAACAAATCTGTTATACAACGGAAAGATCGTTACAACAGAAGCTAAGGCTAAAGAAGTAAAGAAAATCGCTGAAAAGCTTATCACTTTAGCAGTAAAAGAAAAAGATAACTTTGAAACAGTTAAGGTTACAGCTAAGGTTGCCCGCAAGGACAAAGATGGCAAGAGAGTAAAAGAAGTTGTAGACGGAAAGAAAGTTACTGTTTACGATGAAGTAGAAAAGGAAATCAAGAAAGATATGCCTTCCAGACTTCATGCAAGACGTCAGATGCTTCAGGTTCTTTATCCTGTAAAGGAAGTTCCTACAGCAAACGCTGGTAAGAAAAAAGGAACAAAAGAAGTAGATATGGCAGCTAAGCTGTTTGACGAAATCGCACCTAAATATGCAGACCGCAAGGGTGGTTACACTCGTATCGTAAAGATCGGTCAGCGTAAAGGTGATGGCGCAATGGAAGTATTACTTGAGTTAGTATAATTTCAGAGCAAACAAAAGGGACATCCGATCGGATGTCCCTTTTTTTACATCATAACTAATTGATGACTTTCTGGAAATGCTGGTAATCTTTGAGTGATTTCCACTCACCGCCCCATGTAAAACCGTGATCGATAAACAGCTGATAGCAAAGATCACCTTCCCGGATCATATGAGGATTGTCATTGCTGCGGTCGGCGTAGACTTCACTGCCTGCAGGTGAGATCCGCTCCTTTCCGTCGGGATAGGTCACATAAGGATTGTAGAACGGATTGATATCGATTGCCATGCCAAGGGCATGTTTGGACAGCGTAGTGCTGCCTGCAACAACACGGTAATTAAAGCAGGCGGTATTGTCATCTGCGCAGGAAAGATCATCGTCTGCATCATAGACATCAATAAGCTGTATCTTGTCAATCTGGTAGGCATTGTCATATAATGTGCTGAAGATTTCCAGCAGATCATCTGCGATCTGTTTGTTGCAGATCAGTTCCCCATCTTTTATTTCATTATTAAAATCATAATACAGAACGTGTAAAAACCGTAGCTGGTCTAAAGAAATATCATCATTTTCATGGTAGGAGCTTCCGGTAATACGTTCTATCAAGGTATCGGAGAGCGTTTCCTGATAAAAGCCGTCACGATATGTGATGCGATCCATGCCCGGTCCGTTTGAGGTCTGTGTCATATCTGTAGCCTCCTGCTCAGTTATTTCTGTATTTCCCGGTTCCGTGTCAGGTTTCTGCGCTGTGGCAGCTTTCTCCCGGGCAGATCCCTCCTGCAGATCTGAGGTCTGCGTTCCTGTTTTTGTATGTTGCGTCTCCTGCGCATCAGTTGTAATGTCAGATTGTATTGGTGCTGTTTCCGTGGAAGTATCGGATGGATCTGTTATATCTGTTATATCGGTCTGCTCCGGATGCGCTGGTGTAGAGGGATCCGTCTGCTTTGTGTATCCATACAGCATCAGTATAATACATATAAGTATGAGCAGCAGAAGCAAAATATGAATCAATGGCAAAAAAGAATGTTTCTTGTGCATGATATGCCTCCTGTTTCGGTTGTATAGTCAAAGTATAGCAAAGCTCAGAAAAAAAGGAAATAGCTTGTATTTATCGGACAAACCATGTACAATAAAACGCGAGTAAAAAACGACAGCACCGGGAAAAAGGAAAGAATGGGCTGTACGTGGAAAGAATATCTATGAAAAAAGAAAAGAACAATATTGTAAAAACAGATGACTTAGTATTTGAATATATCAGACGTGACGAGGACGGCAATGTGGAAGGAATCACAACCGCGGTCGATCATGTGGATATCTCTATCAAACAGGGAGATTTTGTTGCGATTCTTGGGCATAACGGTTCCGGGAAATCGACACTGGCGAAGCATTTGAACGCTATCTTATATCCAACGGAAGGAACTGTCTGGGTAGATGGCAAGGATACGAAGGATGAAGACAGTCTGATCGAGATCCGTAAAGAAGCGGGAATGGTATTTCAGAACCCGGACAACCAGATCATCGGGCAGATCGTAGAAGAAGATGTGGGCTTTGGACCGGAAAATCTTGGCGTGCAGACAGAGGAGATCTGGGCACGCGTAGAGGAGAGCCTGAAAGCAGTCGGTATGTATGAATTCCGGAAGAAATCACCGAACCGCCTCTCAGGTGGGCAGAAGCAGCGAGTTTCCATTGCGGGAGTACTGGCAATGCATCCGAAATGTATCATCTTGGATGAGCCGACGGCGATGCTCGATCCGAACGGCAGAAAAGAAGTGATCCGCGCCGTGCGGGCTTTAAATGATGTGGAAGGAATCACGGTAATCCTGATCACGCATTATATGGAAGAGGTCATTCATGCAGATCATGTCTATGTCATGGACAAAGGCAGCGTGAAAATGCAGGGGACTCCAAAGGAGATCTTCTCACAGGTAGAGAAGCTGAAGGAATTGCGTCTTTCCGTACCACAGGTAACACTCCTTTCGTATGAACTGAAAAAAGCTGGTGTTCCTTTGCCGGACGGAATATTGGAAACTGAAGAACTGATTCGAGAATTAAAGAAGGTACAATAATATGCCTATCATAGTAGATCATTTGAATTGTATATATGAACAGGGCACCAATATGGAAGTGGCAGCCCTCAAAGATATAAATCTTGTCATACCGGACGGACAGTTTATCGGATTGATCGGACATACCGGTTCCGGTAAATCAACGCTGGTACAGCACTTAAACGGACTGATCGAGGCTACGAGCGGAACGGTCTATTTTAACGGAGAAGATATTTACGATAAGGATTATGACCGGAAAAAGTTGCGCAGCAAGGTAGGACTGGTATTCCAGTATCCGGAGCACCAGCTTTTTGAAACAGATGTTTTTAAGGATGTCTGTTTCGGACCGAAGAATCTGGGACTTGACCGGAAAGAAACAGAGCTGAGAGCGTATAAGGCGCTCAAAATGGTAGGGCTTCCGGATGAGTATTTTTACCAGTCGCCGTTTGATCTGTCAGGAGGACAGAAGCGGCGCGTGGCGATCGCAGGTGTGCTTGCGATGGAGCCGGATGTGCTGATCCTTGATGAGCCGACTGCGGGGCTGGATCCCAAGGGACGGGACGAGATTCTGGAGCTGATCAAGGCCATGCAGAAAAAGTATGACCTCACTACCATCTACATCACCCATGACCTTGGCGTGGTGGCCAACGTGGCCGACCGCATCGCCGTCATGTATGCGGGCGACATCGTGGAGCTTGGCACCTGCGACGAGGTGTTCTACGACCCCCGCCATCCCTACACTTGGGCGCTGCTGTCCAGCCTTCCCCAGCTGGGAACCAAGGACGAGCCGCTGTACTCCATTCAGGGTACGCCGCCCAATCTGTTCCACGAGGTCAAGGGCGACGCCTTTGCCCCCCGGAATCCCAAAGCACTGAAAATCGACTTTGTAGAGCGTCCTCCCTTCTTCGAGGTCACGCCTACCCACTATGCCCGCACATGGCTGATGGACCCCCGCGCTCCCAAGGTGGAGCCGCCGGAGCATGTCCGCATCCTGCGGGAGAAGGGAGTGAACCGCGTTGGCTGAAGACAGAAAGAAGCTGATCGAGGTTCAGGATCTTGTCGTCCGGTTTGGCTCCCGGCGGCACGCCTTTACCGCGGTGGATAACGTATCCTTCCACATTTATCAGGGCGAGACCTTCGGTCTGGTTGGCGAATCCGGCTCCGGAAAGACCACCATCGGCCGCGCCATCATCCGCATTCACCCCACTGCCGGCGGCAAAATCCTCTTTGACGGCAAGCAGATCAACGGGCGCATCTCCAAGGCTCTTGACCGGGAGGTCACACAGCGTATCCAGATGATCTTTCAGGACCCCATGTCCTCACTGAACGAACGGGCAAAGGTGGATTATATTGTCAGCGAAGGACTTTACGCTGGCGGACACCATCTGTCCGAAAGCGAGCGTCAGGCCAAGGTGGCAAGCGCCCTGTCTGACGTGGGTCTGCTGCCGGAATTTGCCAGCCGCTTCCCCCATGAGTTCTCCGGCGGCCAGCGTCAGCGAATCGGCATTGCCCGGGCGCTGATCATGGAACCGGACTTCATCATTGCCGACGAACCTATCTCCGCGCTGGACGTTTCCATCCGGGCGCAGGTTCTGAACCTGCTGTCCAAGCTGCAGAAGGAGCGGAATCTGACCTATCTGTTCATCGCCCACGACCTTTCGGTGGTTCGCTTCATCTGCGACCGCATCGCCGTCATTCACAAGGGCAAGATCGTGGAGCTGGCGGAGAGCGAGGAGCTGTTCGCCCATCCCCTGCACCCCTACACCCGCGCGCTGCTGTCCGCCATCCCCCAGCCCGACCCCATTGCGGAGCGGCAGAAAAAGCTCATTGTCTATGACCCCAGCTGCCATCACTACAGCGAGACGAACCAGCCGGACTGGTGTGAGATCGTCCCCGGCCACTTTGTTCTGGCAAGTGAGCCTGAGCTGGAAGAATACCGCAAACAGTTTTGACATTCTGCAAGCAGAGCACGTACCCGTGTTCTGCTTGCGCCATATTTCTTTTCGAGGTGCCTGCCATGATCGATCCCAAGCCCCTTTTCCCCGGCGCCAGAGTGGCGCTGGTCGCCCCCGCCTCCGCCGTGCCGGAGGAAAAACTGCCCGGCGCTCTTGACCTCGTCCGTCGGCTGGGCATGGAGCCGGTGCTGTACCCCTCCTGCTATTTTGCCAACCGGGACGGCTATCTGGCCGCAACGGACGCCCAGCGGGCGGAGGACATCAACCGCGCCTTTGCCGACAAAACCATTAATGGCGTGTGGTGCATCCGCGGCGGCTACGGCGGCCACCGCATTCTTCCCCTGCTGGACGCGGACGCTATCCGGAAAAACCCCAAGTGGTTCGGCGGCTATTCCGACGTCACCGCCCTGCACCTGTTTCTGAATCAGGTCTGCGGTCTCGCCACCTTCCACTGCACCATGCCATCTACCGAGCCGCACCCGGATACATACACACTCGACTATCTGAAAAAGGCCCTGTTCGGCGGTCTGAACGGCGCACTTTCCAATCCGGAAGGTCAGAGCATCCGCACGTTGGTTCCGGGTAAGGCGGAAGGCGTTCTCTGCGGCGGCAATCTGTCCCTGCTGGCGGCGTCTCTCGGCACGCCTTGGGAGGTCGATACCAAGGGCAAAATCCTGTTTCTGGAGGACATTGGGGAAAAGACCTATCGTCTGGACAGTATGCTCACCCAGCTGCGCAATGCCGGGAAATTCCGGGACTGCGCCGGCATCATTCTGGGCGCGTGGACGGACTGCGTGCCGGAAATGCCGGAACGCAACCTGACGCTGGACGAGATCTTCACCCAGCTCATCGTCCCCACCGGAAAGCCCGCCGTCATGGATTTGGCCTGCGGCCACTGCGCCACCACCCTGGCGCTGCCCATGGGCCGTATGTGCCGTCTGGACGCGGACGCGGGCAGCATCACATTGGAGGCGTGACCATGAACGATCTTGCTTCCCGGCTGAATGCCGTCATGGATGCGTTTCCCGCCAAAACCGCGCTGTACTGCGTGGACTTGACCACCGGCACCCCCATCGCCGCCATTCGGGAGAACACCCGCGTGGTCTCCGCCTCCACCATCAAGGTATCCATTCTGTGCTGCGCTCTTCAGGACGTGATGGACGGGAAGCTGTCTCTTGACCAGCCCCTTGCCATTGCCCCGGCGGACTTTTGCAGTGACACTGAGGTTTTTGAACCCGGCTACCGGCAGGACGGCGCTTCCCTCTGGGAAATGCTGTACTGGATGATCGTTTCCAGCGACAATACCGCCACCAACACCGTCATTTCCCTGCTGGGCTACGACCACGTCAATCAGTATTGCCGGGCAATCGGCCTGACCCAGACCTCTCTCCAGCGGAAAATGCTGGACTTTCAGGCCATCGCCGAGGGACGGAACAACTACACCTCCCCTGCCGACCTGTACCGGGTGTTTTCCCGGCTGTACCATGGGGAAATCCTGAATAAGCCCCTGCGGGAGGTTGCCTTCGATTTTCTTTCCCGCTGCCGCAGTACCGATGCGCTCCAGCGATACATCCCCGACGCCGTGACCGTGCTGCACAAGCCCGGCGGGCTGGATCACCTGAACCACGACGTGGGCATTTTCCTGACGGACGACCGCCCCTATTATCTTGGCATTTTTACATGGGACGGCCCCGCGCTGGACGGTCAGCCCCAGCAAAACCGGCTCATCGGGCAGCTGTCCCGGATGATCTACGACGCTATGAAGGGAGAGAAATAAATGAAAGCCATTGTAAACGTCCCCATCTGCGCCCTGCTGGCCGCCCCCACCCGGGAAAGCACGCTGGAAGACGAGGCGCTGTACGGCATGGTGGTGGATATTCTGGAAGAACCTGCCCCCGGCTGGTACCGCGTCCGCACCCATTACCGCTATGAGGGTATCGTCTCCGCCGATGATCTGATCGTCGGCGACGCGGCCGCCGACGCTTGGGCGGCGCTGCCCAAGAAAATTGTCCGCAATAAGAACTTCTGCGACGTTCTCTCTGCCCCGAAGGTTCAGGGCTGGATCATGGCCACCCTTCCCCGGGGCGGCATTCTCTCCCCGGTGGGTCAGCCGGAAAAGGGCTGGCAGCAGGTGCGTCTGGCGGATGGCCGAACGGGCTTCGTCCCGGAAAGCATCCTCGGAGAGTACTATACCGCGCCCCTGTCTCAGGACGAGGAAACCCTTCGTCAGGCACTGGTGGACGCCGCCATGCTCTATCAGGGCACCCATTACCGCTGGGGCGGCAAGTCCCCCATGGGCATTGACTGCTCCGGCCTGGTATCCATGGCCTATATGCTCTGCGGCATTCTTATTTACCGGGACGCCCATATCATGGAGGACTTTCCCATTCACGAAATTTCTCTGGAAAATGTGAAACCCGGTGATCTGCTGTTCTTCCCCGGCCATGTCGCCATGTACTTAGGTCACGGCCGCTACTGCCACAGCACCGGCCGCAGCGGGGACAACGGCTTCGCCCTCAACTCCCTGAACCCCGGCGACCCCGACTACCGGGCAGACCTGAAAGCCGCCATCACTCAGGTTGGCTCCTACTTTTGATTTAATAAGGAAAGCGAGAGAAAATAAATGAAAGTATTTTTAAGTGCAGACATGGAAGGTACCTGCGGCGTCGTCTCCTGGCCGGAGACGGAGCGCACCACCCCCTTTGACTACAGCCCCGCCCAAAAGCAGATGACCCGTGAGGTCGCCGCCGCCTGTCAGGGCGCGCTTTCCGCCGGTGCGGCGGAGGTTCTGGTGAAGGATGCCCACGACTCCGCCCGGAACATCGACCCTGCCGGACTTCCCCGGGGCATCCGCATGAACCGCAGCTGGTCGGGCGACCCCCTGAGCATGATGAGCGGCCTGAATCAGGAGAAATTTGACGTCGTGTTCTTCACCGGCTACCACGCCTGGGCAGGCTGCCCCGGCAATCCCCTGAGCCACACCATGAACGGTCGGAACAACCATGTTTTCCTCAACGGCACACTGTGCAGTGAGTTTCTCATCAACGCCTACACCGCCGGATACTACGGCGTCCCCGTGGCGCTGCTCACCGGCGACAAGGCGCTGTGCGACTTTGCCAAAACGCTGATTCCCGCCATCACCACCGTCCCCGTGAACGAAGGCCGGGGCGGCGGCGTCACCTCCCTGCACCCCGACGAGGCGGTGGAGCGCATCGAAGCGGCGGCGAAGGAAGCGGTCGCCAAGGCGGCGCAGTGCGTCGTCCCCATGCCGGAGCATTTCCACATGGAGATCGATTTCGTCAAGCACCATGTGGCCTACTCCAAGAGCTTCTACCCCGGCGCAACGTTGAAGGACGACAAATTCGTCTGCTTCGATTCCGACGACTGGTACGAGGTTCTGCGGTTCTGCCACTTCGTTCTCAGCGACGGTTAATTCCAAAAGCACGGCTCGAAAGCCGTGCTTTTGCCTTGCAAATTGCATTTTTTGTGCTATAGTAAAAGAAAAAAGGAGAAAGACAGATGAGCAAAGAATTCCTTTACACCCTGCTTGACAGCATGTCCGTTTCCGGCCACGAAATTCCGCTGCAAAAGAAGGTCATCGCCGAGATGACCCCCCACTGTGACAAGATCATCACAGATTATACCGGCAACGTCGTCTGCGTGCTGAACCCAGACGCGCCCTTCAAGGTGATGCTGGCCGCTCACATTGACGAGATCGGTCTGATCGTCACCCACATCCAGCCCGATGGCCTGCTTCGTGTGTCCAAGTCCGGCGGCATTTTCCCCGGCGTTTATCCCGGCCATCAGGTGGCCGTTCACGGCTATGCCCAGACCGTCTACGGCGCGGTCGTCCGCAGCAAGGACATGGACAAGGCCGACCTGAAAGTGGACGAGCTGTACATCGACATCGGCGCGAAGGACGCCGCTGACGCCCGGAAATACGTGCAGGAGGGCGACCCCGTCCACATGAACACCTACCATCAGGAAATGCTCAACGGCTTTCTCTCCGCCCGGGGCATTGACGACCGGGGCTGCGCCTACATCATTCTGGAAGCCCTGAAACGGGCAAAGGCCATGGGCTGCTCTGTAGGCGTTTACGCCGCCACCACCGTGGGCGAAGAAACCACCGGCCGGGGTTCCTACTGGGTCGGCTCTGCCATCCGTCCCGACGTTGCCATCGTCACCGACGTCACTTTTGCCTCCGATTATCCCGGCGTGGATGCCAAGCAGTCCGGCGAGGTGAAGCTGGGCTGCGGCGGCGTGCTCTGCAACAGCTCCATCGGCAGCCGGAAGGTCAACGACCAGCTGAAAGCCGTTGCGAAGGAGCATAACATTCCCTATCAGATCGAGTCCTACATGGGCAGAACCTACACCGACGCGGACAACCTCCACGTCACCGGCACCGGCGTGGTCACGGCGCTGCTGTCCCTGCCCCTGCGGTACATGCACTGCCCCTGCGAGGTGTGCCACATGGACGACATCGAAAACTGTATCGAGCTGCTGGCGCAGTTCCTGTGCCGCATCGATGAGCATATTGATCTCGACCCCTTTCACTGATCTCAAAATCTAAAAACGGGAGGAAACCATCATGACTTATCAGGAAGTTCTTGAAAACGCACGTGCGGTTCTCAGCAAAAACTGCAAGGCCTGCCCCGTCTGCAATGGCAAAGCCTGCGGCAACCACATTCCCGGCCCCGGCGCCAAGGGCGTTGGCGACACCGCCATCCGCAACTATGAAAAGTGGCAGGACATCCGCGTCAACATGGACACCATTCACCCCTGTGTGACGCCGGACACCTCTCTGAACCTGTTCGGCAAAACCTTCCGCTATCCCTTCTTCGCAGGCCCCGTGGGCGCCGTCACCCTCCACTACAGCGACAAATATGACGACATGGCTTACAACAACATTCTCGTAAAAGCCTGTGCCGACAATGGCATTGCTGCCTTCACCGGCGACGGTCTGAACGGCGAGGTCATGAAGGTCGCCTGCAAGGCCATCGCCGCCTCCGGCGGCACCGCCATCCCCACGGTGAAGCCCTGGAACCTGGAGACCATTCAGGAAAAGCTGGGCTATTGCCGGGAATCCGGCTGCTTCGCCGTGGCTATGGACATTGACGCGGCGGGTCTGCCCTTCCTGAAAAACATGAATCCCCCGGCGGGCAGCAAGACCGTGGAGCAGCTGGCCGAGATCGCCGGAATGGTCGGAAAGCCCTTCATCGTCAAGGGCATCATGACCGTGGCAGGCGCGCTGAAAGCCAAAGAGGCCGGGGCTTCCGCCATCGTGGTCAGCAACCACGGCGGCCGCGTTCTGGATCAATGCGCCGCCACTGCCGAAGTTCTGGCGGACATCGTGGACGCCATGAAGGGCAGCGGCGTAAAGATCTTCGTGGACGGCGGCATCCGCAGCGGTGTGGACGTATTCAAGGCGCTGGCGCTGGGCGCCGACGCGGTGCTCATCTGCCGGCCCTTCGTCCCCATGGTCTACGGCGGTGCGGAGGAAGGCGTGAAGCTTTACATCGAGAAGATCGGCGCGGAGCTGAGCGACACCATGGCCATGTGCGGCGCGGAGAATCTGGCGTCCATCAATCGGGATATGGTGCTTGTGAAGTAAGGCAACACCGCGCGGAAAAAGTACCAAATGCAGCCAGATTGGCATAGAAACAATAATAGACGATACCGATACCTCAAAAAGCAAGCTGACAGGTCCTGTCTAGCAGCTTGAGTTGGTGCTCCCCTGTGAACGAAGGCACATGGGGACACCAACTTATTTTACCGAAAAGTCAAATGCTGTCAGCTTTATAGGGAGGATATAAATGAATGCAAAAGAATATTATTGTTATGGTTTCTTAGAAAAATATGGATATAACATAAATGGCAAAATTACTAAGAAACAATTCGATAATTGCCTTAGGCGGGAAAAATTGTATGACGCCGCAAATGTTGAAATATATCCTGAGAATACCAGTCAAGCAGATTCGGTTTTTTTGATTAAAAACCCGGGAGAAAAATATAAAGTTTTAAGTACCGGAGAAAGAGGAAGCGGCATAACCATGGAGTTCGAGGAACTTGGGTGTGCCCTGAATTATATGCTGTGTCTTTTAAGATTTAAAAAGGATATGAAAGATAAGTTTTGAATTTGGTTTTGTCGAAAAATTGAATCTCCCAAAATTTAATTTGATAAATCCCTGAACAAATGTCTCGTTTTCTGGCTGAAGAAGCGGGGTAAAAGGCAGCTGAGTCTCACAGACGAAATTGCGCTATACTGCCTAATGTACTGCCCTATAAGAAAAATGCCCTTTCTTTTTTCCGGAATCTATGGTAAAATGTATGGACTTTCTATAGGAGGCCGGATTATGACACATTTTTTGCTGCGTCTCTTTGTTAAAAACGCCGACCAGACCAGCGACCCCAAAGTGCGCGCCGCCGTGGGGACTCTGTCCGGGATCGTGGGCATTCTCTGCAATTTCTTCCTTTTCCTCGGGAAAGTCATTATCGGCACCCTGTCCGGCTCCGTTTCCATCACTGCTGACGCCATGAACAACCTGTCCGATGCGGCCAGCTCCATTGTGACGCTGGTTGGCTTCAAACTGGCGGAACAGCCCGCCGACGCGGAACACCCCTACGGCCACGCCCGGTTTGAATACCTGTCCGGTCTGGTGGTCTCCGCCATGATCGTCATTATCGGCTTCGAGCTGGCAAAGACCTCCGTGGGGAAAATCCTCTCCCCGGTGCCGGTGGTGTTTTCCGCCCCGCTGGCGGCGGTGCTGGTGCTGTCCATCGCCGTCAAGCTGTGGCTGTGCCTGTTCAACCGGACGCTGGGCAGGAAAATCAACTCCACCACTTTGCTCGCAACCTCCGAGGACAGCCGCAACGACATCATCACCACCGCCGCCGTCCTGCTGGCCGCCGTCATCGAGGCTGTTTCCGGGCTGTCCATTGACGGCTTCGTGGGTCTGGCCGTGTCGCTGTTCATTCTCTACAGCGGTGCCAAGCTGGCGAAGGAGACCATCAGTCCCCTGCTTGGCGAAGCTGCCTCCCCCGAACTTCAATCGCGTATCGTGGACTACATCAGCGCCCAGCCCAAGGTTCTGGGATATCACGACCTGATGGTTCACGATTACGGCCCCGGCCAGCGCTTTGCCACCATCCACGTGGAAATGGACTGCAAGGAAGACCCCATGCAGTGCCACGAGCTGATCGACGACATGGAGCGGGAGTGTCTGAAAAGCCACAACATCCATCTGGTCATCCACTACGACCCCGTGGTAACGGACGACCCGGAGCTGACCCGGCTTCACATTCTCGTGGACGAACTGCTGGGAGAAATGGACGCCCGGCTGAAAACCCACGATTTCCGCATGGTGCCCGGCGGCGGACATACCAACCTCATTTTTGACATTGCCGTGCCTCAGGACACGAAATTTACGAAGTCGGAAATTCAGGATAAGCTTGAGGAAGCGCTGTGCGCCCGGGATGGAAAAATCTACCATACGGTCATCACCTTCGATCCCCTCGCCTTCAATCAGGAATCCTGTGAGCACCAATAACCGTCGATTTTCGGCAGATTTCAATTTCTCGTCTTGCACTTTTCCAAAAAGCCGTTATAATATCTCTGCTAATAGAAAGAAGGTGCTCATTTGAACCAGACGAACAGGAACATGCTGGAAGGGCCTCTGTTTCCGAATATCATCCGGTTTACCATTCCCATTATTCTGACCAGCGTTTTACAGCTGCTTTTCAACGCGGCGGACCTCGTGGTGGTGGGGCAGTTCTGCGGCAGCGTGTCCGTCGCCGCGGTGGGCGCTACCGGTTCCATTACCGGTCTGCTGGTCAATTTCTTCATCGGCCTGTCCGTAGGCGCGGGCGTGGCCGTCGCCCACGGCCTTGGCGGCCGGGAAAATCAGGTCGTTCACCGCACTGTGCATACCGCGCTGCCCACCGCCATCTTAAGCGGCGCGATCCTGACGGTCGCCGGCCTTACCTACTCCGAGACGTTTCTTATCATGATGGGGACACCTGATACCGTACTGCCCCTCTCCACCGTTTACATGCGGATCATCTTCTGCGGCGTCACCTTTAACATGGTGTACAATTTCTGTGCCTCCATTCTCCGCGCCGCCGGTGATACCAAAAGCCCGTTGGTCTTCCTGCTGTTCGCGGGCATCCTGAACGTGATTTTGAATCTGGTTTTCGTCATCCAGTTCCAGATGAATGTGGCCGGTGTGGCGCTGGCGACCATCATTTCTCAGGCGGTTTCCGCCGTGCTGGTGGTCATCGCTCTGATGCGCAGAACCGACGCCTGCAAGCTATACCTTAACAAGCTGCGCTTTTACAAGCCCCAGCTGGCGAAAATTCTCCGCATCGGACTGCCTGCGGGCATCCAGAGCGCCCTGTTCGCCATTTCCAACGTGCTGATCCAGTCGTCGGTAAACTCCTTCGGTGATGTTTTCATGTCCGGCAACGCGGCGGCAAGCAACCTTGAGGGCTTCGTCTATGTCTGTCTCAATGCGTTCCACCAGTCCGCCGTCAATTTTGTCGGGCAGAACGCCGGCGCGAAGCAGTACCGCCGGGTGCGGCAGACCCTGTGGATCTGTCTGGGGTGCGTTACGGTGGTGGGACTGGTGCTTGGGTCGCTGGTCTACGTGTTCGGCCCCTCGCTGCTCTCCATTTACATCACCGACTCCCCGGAAGCCATCTCCTATGGCATGACCCGTCTGGCCTTCATCTGCCTGCCCTATTTCACATTCGGCATGATGGACGTGACCACCGGCGCGCTTCGGGGCATCGGCGCGTCCTTCGTTCCCATGATGATCTCCATTCTCGGCGTGTGCGGCTTGCGCATCGTCTGGATCTACACCATTTTCCAGATTCCCCAATACCACACGCCACAGTGCCTGTATCTTTCCTATCTTGTCTCATGGGTCATCACCTTCATTGTCCAGCTGGCCGCTTTCTTGATCGTGTTCCGAAGGTATCTGAAAACAGCAGAATAATGCAGCATCGGCTTCCCGGCTTTTGATAGGCGTTCGTAAAACAATGAATGGGGCGTATCGGCACAGATACGCTCCATTTTTCAATCCAAAATACGCACACCCCCTTGGCTCTCCCTCTGGGAGAGCTGTCTGATGCTCCCCGCCCATTGGCCGGGGAGCCATTTTTTCATTTTTCTGGAAAAATGGGCTTGACAATTCCCCGTCGCTGTGTTATTGTATTAATGCACTAATACAGTAGTACAAATCAGGAGGTGTCTATGAACTGGAAATTTGCCGGTGACCGTCCGGTATATCAGCAGATCATGGCAGCGATCCGCGGTGCGATCCTGAAAGGCGAGCTGCCCCCGGGAGGAAAAGTCCCCTCCGTCCGGGATCTGGCCGCTCAGGCGCAGGTAAACCCCAACACCATGCAGCGCGCCCTGACGGAGCTGGAGCGGGAAGGTCTTCTCGTCAGCGGCGGCACCAGCGGCCGCAGCGTCACGCAGGACGAAGCCGTGCTCGTCGCCATGCGGGAGCAGACGCTGGAGGAACTCGCCCGGGAATGTGCCGAGAAATTTATGACGTTCGGCGTAACGCCAACACAGGCGGCCCAGCTTTTACTGGGTCTGGAAACGAAGAAGGAGGAATAACATGGAACAAACTGTTCTGACCGCCAGCGGCCTTACCATGCGCTATCACAGCACGCTGGCTCTGGACAATCTGGATCTGACCCTGCCTCAGGGAAAGATCGTCGGTCTTCTTGGCCCCAACGGCAGCGGAAAGACCACCTTTATCAAGCTGGCCGCAGGTCTGCTGACCCCCACGGCGGGCGAGATCACCATTTGCGGCAATAAAATCGGGACGGCCACCAAGGCCGTGGTCTCCTATCTCCCTGACCGCCCCTATTTCAGCCGTCAGGTTCGGGTGGAGCAGCAGCTGGATTTCTTTCAGGATTTTTACGTGGACTTTGACCGGGCGCGGGCAGAGGAAATGCTCTCCGCGCTGAACATCTCCCTGAGCGCCAAATTCAAGGCGTTGTCCAAGGGCAATCAGGAAAAGGTTCAGCTGGTTCTGGTGATGTCCCGCCGGGCAAAGCTGTACCTGCTGGATGAACCCATCGGCGGCGTCGATCCCGCCGCCCGGGATTACATTCTCAACACCATCATTACCAATTATGACCCCAGCGCCACGGTGCTGATCTCCACCCACCTGATTGCCGACGTGGAGCGGGTACTGGACGAGTATCTGTTCCTGTCCCAGGGCCGCATTTTGCAGGGCGGAAACGTGGACACCGTGCGGGAGGAAACCGGCAAGTCGCTGGATGAACTGTTCCGGGAGGTATTCAAATGTTTGCCAAATTGCTGAAAATGGAATTCCGTTCCACTTGGAACGTGCTGGGCATTCTGTGCCTGAGTCTGGTGGGCGCCGGGTTGCTGGGCGGTCTCGCCATCCGGTATCTGGTGGGTGCCAGCGCTCCGAAGGAGTGGCTGGAGGTTTTGTGTACGCTGGTCATTACCGCGGCCGTGCTGTTTTTCGTCGTCTGCGGTGTGGCGGCGCTGATCGTGCAGATCGTCCGCTTCTACCGCAGCCGCTTCACCGATGAAGGCTATCTGACCTTCACCCTCCCCGTCACCACCCATCAGGTGCTGCTTTCCAGCTTCCTCACCAGCGCCGTCAACCTGATTGCCGTGGCCGCCGTCAGTGTCATTGGCCTGATTCTGATGGGGCTGTGCGTCGTGCCGGATTTTAAAGATCTTCGGGAGGGTATCCACGTTCTGTGGCAGGAGTTGCCGGAACTCTGGGCGCGGTTCACCCAGGCAGATGTGCTTCAGGCCTTCGGGCTTCTCCTTGTGAACGCAATCGTCGCTTTTTCCAATGAGCTGATTCTCATTATGCTTGCCGTGACCATCGGCTCCCTCGTTGCCAAAAAGCACAAGATTCTCGCCGCCGTCGCCTTCTATTACATCCTGCACGTCGTCGATCTTACCTTTACCGGCGTCAGCATGGTAAAGCTTGCGGAAAGTCCCAACAGTCTGCTGGGTCTTCTGGCGCTCGTCAATCTCATCATTGCGGTTGCCGGGTATTTCCTGATGTACTTCCTTGTGGACAAAAAACTGAATCTGAACTGACCCTTTTCCCCACATCCGAGCCTGTTTCAGGCTCGGATTTTGCATATTTTATCACATATATTTGTTCATCCTCAATAAAAAACGACTTCCCCCGATTTGCACACTGTGACAATTTGTCCACCAATCTTCAAAATTTCCTCACATTTTCTGGCATTATTTCATATTGTATTCTTAAGGGATCAATGGTATCATAGAAATAATATACATTTGTCTCCACAACATGGACGCTGTATAAAAGGAGAGAGGTTATGAAATACATTGTGATTCTGGGGGACGGCATGGCCGACGAACCCATCGACGCCCTGGGCGGAAAATCGCCCCTTGCCTGCGCGGAAACGCCTGTGATGGACGAACTGGCGTCAAAAGGCGAAATGGGAATGGTGCAGAACGTCCCCGCCGGGATGGCTCCCGGCAGCGACGTGGCCAACCTGTCCGTTCTGGGCTACGATCCCGCCGTCTGTTACTCCGGACGATCTCCTCTGGAAGCACTGAGCGTGGGCGTCGCCATGGAGCCGACGGACATCGTTCTGCGCTGCAACATCGTAACCCTGACCGAGGAAGAACCCTACGCCAAAAAGACCATTCTTGACCACAGCTCCGGCGAAATCTCCACCGCCGACGCGGACATTTTGATGGACGCCATTCGGGAAGCCTTCAACAGCGACGAATTTCAGTACTACACCGGCACCAGCTACCGCCACATCACCATCTGGAAAAATGGCACCATGCCCCAGCTGGAGCCGCCTCACGACCATCTGACCCACGTCATCGGCCCCTATCTTCCTCAGGAAACCAAGCTGCGCTCCATGATGGAAAAGAGCTTTGACATTCTGAACACTCACCCCCTGAATCTGGAGCGGGCGGCCAAAGGCAAAAACAAGGCCAATTCCCTCTGGTTCTGGGGCGCGGGAACAAAGCCCTCCCTGCAAAACTTTACTGAGAAAACCGGTCTGAAGGGCGCTATGGTGTCCGCCGTAGACCTGCTCAAGGGCATTGCCGTGGGCGCAGGGATGAAGGTTTATCAGGTTCCGGGTGCTACCGGCTCCATCGACACGAATTTTGAGGGCAAGGCGCAGGCCGCCATCGATGCCCTGACCAAGGACGGCTGCGATTTCGTCTACGTCCACGTGGAAGCCCCAGACGAAATGGGACATCAGGGACTGCTGAAAGAGAAAATCCAGTCCATCGAGTATCTCGACCGCCGACTCATTGCCCCGGTGAAGAAGGCCATGGAGGACGCGGGGGAGGATTTCCGGATGCTGGTGCTCCCCGACCATCCCACCCCCATCCGTCTGCGCACCCACACCGGCGACCCGGTACCCTACGTGCTGTACGACAGCACCCGTCAGCGCAAATCCATTCAGAAATACACCGAAGCCGAAGCGGAAGCCACCGGCAACTACGAGCCGAACGGTTACAGGCTCATCGAGCGGCTGCTGAACAAGTAAGCCGGTAATCAAGGGAGGAAGAAATAATGTCCAGAGTCTATAATTTTTCCGCAGGCCCCGCGGTCCTGCCGGAAAGCGTTTTGCAGGAAGCCGCCGCTGAAATGCTGGATTACCGGGGAACCGGCATGTCCGTCATGGAAATGAGCCACCGCTCCAAGACCTATCAGGCCATCATCGATCAGGCGGAGGCTGATCTGCGCACCCTCATGGGAATCCCCGACAATTACAAGGTCCTGTTCATGCAAGGCGGCGCAAGCCAGCAGTTCGCCATGGTGCCGATGAACCTGATGAAAACAAAAGTCGCCGATTACATCATCACCGGCCAGTGGGCGAAAAAGGCATGGCAGGAGGCCAAAATGTACGGCACCGCCAACGCGGTGGCCTCCTCCGCCGACAAGACCTTCTCCTATATCCCCGACTGCTCCGACCTGCCCATTGACGAAGATGCGGACTATGTTTACATCTGTGAAAACAACACCATTTACGGCACCAAATTCTGGCAGCTGCCCAACACCAAGGGCAAGCCGCTGGTCTCCGACGTTTCCTCCTGCTTCCTGTCCGAGCCGGTGGACGTGACCAAATACGGAATGCTCTACGGCGGCGTGCAGAAGAACATCGGCCCCGCCGGTGTGGTCATTGCCGTCATCCGGGAAGACCTGATTACCGAGGACGTGCTGCCCGGAACCCCTACCATGCTCCGCTACAAGACCCATGCGGACAACGGCTCCATGTACAACACGCCCCCCGCTTACGGCATTTACATCTGCGGCAAGGTGTTCCGGTGGCTGCTGTCCATGGGCGGTCTGGAAGCCATCCGGGAGCGCAACGTGGCAAAGGCCAAAGTCCTTTACGATTTTCTGGACGCCAGCCAGCTCTTTCACGGCACCGTGGTGAAAAAAGACCGTTCCCTCATGAACGTCCCCTTTGTCACCGGGGATGCGGAGCTGGACGCAAAATTTGTCAAAGCAGCGGAAGCCGCGGGCTTCGTCAGCCTGAAAGGCCACCGCACCGTCGGCGGTATGCGCGCCAGCATCTACAACGCCATGCCCATGGAAGGTGTCGTCAAGCTGGTGCAGTTCATGGAACGCTTTGAGAAGGAAAATCGCTGAAAAGAGGAAGAATATGTATCACATTCACTGCTTAAATAAGATTTCCCCCAAGGGCACCGCCCTTCTGACGGACAATTACGCCATCACGGACGACCGGAATCAGGCCGACGGCGTTCTGGTGCGCTCTGCCGACATGCACAATGTGGCTCTGCCGGAAAGCCTTCTGGCCGTCGCCCGCGCCGGTGCCGGCGTCAACAACATTCCCCTGTCCGACTGCGCCGAAGCGGGCGTCGTGGTGTTCAACACCCCCGGCGCCAACGCCAATTCCGTGATGGAGCTGGCGCTGTGCGGTATGCTTCTGAGCAGCCGGGACGTGGTGGGCGGCATCAACTGGGTGCAGACCATCAAGGACGACCCCGATATCGCCAAGCTGGTGGAAAAGGGCAAGTCCAAATTCGCCGGTCATGAAATCCGCCACAAAAAACTGGGCGTCATCGGCCTGGGCGCGGTTGGCGGCCCTCTGGCCAACGCCGCAAGGAACTTAGGCATGACCGTCTACGGCTGCGACCCCTTCATCTCCATTGAGGCGGCGTGGCACTTGGACAGCCACATTGTCCGGGTCAACGACCGGGATGAAATCTATTCCAAGTGCGACATCATTTCCCTCCACACTCCCCTGCTGGACGACACCCGGGGCATGATAAACGCCGAGGCCATCGCCAAGATGAAGGACGGCGTCATCATCCTGAACTTCGCCCGTGACCTGCTGGTGGACGACGACGCCATGGCGGCTGCCTTGGCCTCCGGCAAGGTCGCCCGGTACGTCACCGACTTCCCCAACGGGAAGACCGCCAATATGCCCGGCTGCATTGCCATCCCCCATCTGGGCGCTTCCACGGAGGAATCCGAGGACAACTGCGCCAAAATGGCCGTGCAGGAGCTGATGGACTACTTAGAAAACGGCAACATCAAAAATTCCGTCAACTATCCCAACTGCGACATGGGCATCTGCCGCGCCGAGGGGCGCATCACCCTGCTGCACCGGAACATTCCCAACTCTCTGGGTCGGTTCACCGCCGCCATTGCAGGCGAAAACATCAACATTGACGGTCTGATGAACAAGAGCCGGGGTGAATACGCCTACACCATGCTGGATCTTGACCGCCACCCCTCTGCGGATGTTGTAGAGCATCTGAAGCAGATCGACGGCGTTCTGAAAGTCCGGGTCATCAAGTAAAATAGTTTTCGGGAGGGGCTTTGCCCCTCCCGAATTATTTATTGATCTTCTTTTTCCTTCTGGTTTTTCAGAAACTGCTCCTTCATTTTCTGAAGGCGGCGGCGTTTTTTCCGTTCCCTGTTCTGCTTGAACCGGGATTGCAGCTCCGGCGGATGATCCTGTAACTTTTCCTCCGGGATGTTCCGCTGGGCAAGGCGCTTGTCCGTAAACTCCCGCGCCAGCGTGTACAGCACCGACGCCAGCGGGATCATCAGCAGCATACCGAACACGCCCATCAGCTCGCCGCCGATGGTGACCGCCACCAGCACCCACATACCGGGCAGGCCGATGGAGGTTCCCACCACTCTGGGGTAGATCAGGTTGTTTTCCAGCTGCTGCAAAATCAGGAACATTGCCACGAAAGTCAATGCTTGCAGCGGGTTATCCACCAGAATGAAGAACGCGCCCAGCACGCAGCCCACAAACGCGCCCACCACCGGCACCAGCGCCGTCACCGCGATGATGACGCTGACCAGCGGAATGTAGGGCATCCGGAAAATCGCCATGGTCACGGCGAACAGGCCGCCCAGAATGCAGGCTTCCAGACACTGCCCGGAAATGAAGTTGGAGAAGGTGCTGTTGGTCAGCCGCAGAATCCGGATAATCTCATCGCCGGTTTTCTCCGGAATCAGGGAATAGAGAATCCTCCGCCCCTGCCGCGCCAGAATTTCCTTCCGCGCCAGACAGTAGATGGCAAAGGCGATGCTGACCACCAGATTCACGATGCCGCTGGTCACGCTGCCGATCACATTCACCGCGCTGCCCATCACCGTGGACATCTGGTTGCCCAGAAAGCCCATGGAATCCTTCAATATTTTCGTCCATTCCAGACTTTCCAGATCGGCAACCTCCATGATCCAAGCCTTCATGTCCGGATTGTCGTCCATCAGCTGCACCAGCTTTGCCGATGTCTGCTCGATGAATGTCGGAATCCGCTCCGTCAGGGCGGCCACTGTTACCTGAATCTGGGGTGCCAGCATCTCCACCACGAACATGATGACCAGCGCCAAGGCCGCAATGGTCAGCACAATGGACAATACCCTTCGCAGTCCCTGCTTGTGAATGCCGTCCAGCTGCCGCTCAATGGCGCGCATGGGCACGTTGAACACGAAGGCGATGACCGCGCCCGCCACAAACGGCGATATCAGATTCCACAGCGACTTCGCCGCGCTGCTCGCCTGCTCCGTATCCAGCAGAATCCACGCAAAAACGAGACACCCCGCCGCCAGAAGAAACAGCCTGCGCAGCAGCTTTTTGTCTATCTGCATTTTCAATACCCCCTTTTTGCTTAGTATACCGCAAAAATTTATAAATGTCCAGTAAATGTCCGGCGAAAGCTTTGCCGGAGCGGCATATTTGTTCTTTTGGGCGCATATGGATGATGCGTAGCACACAGCATCGGAGGGGTAGCATATGACAGACACCATTGAGAAGCGAGCCTGTGAAGCGGCTGTGTACATGATCGAAACCGGTGCCACCGTCCGGGCCGCAGCCCGGCACCTCGGCATTTCCAAATCCACGGTGCATAAAGACCTGACCCAACGGCTGAAGCAGTACAATTATGCGCTGTACCTTCAGGTTCGGGAAATTCTGGACGAAAACAAACGGGAGCGCCACATCCGCGGCGGGATGGCCACAAAACGGAAGTATCAGCATCAATAACGGAAATGCGGAATGCCGGTCTTGAGGCATTCCGCATTTTTGTGCTATAATGCTGTCAGGATTCCTGCCGGCAAATCGTATTATGGTCAGAGGCCTCAATAAGCGAAAGCACACATAAGGACGGTGACACATTGATGGATGAATTTCACGCCAGACGGCTGGTAGACCTTTACGCGGATACGATCCTGCGTATCAGCTACAGCTACCTGAAACAGACCTGCGACGCAGAGGATATCTGCCAGACTGTCTTTCTGAAATATCTCACCAACGATTGTACATTTGACAGCATTGACCACGAAAAAGCATGGATCATCCGAACCACCATCAACGCCTGCAAGGACTACCTGAAAAGCGCCCATTTCCGGCGCACCGTGGCGCTGGATGAGGCTGCGGCGGTTGCCGCGCCGCCGGTGCCGGACACGGAAGTTTTAGACGCGCTGAAGCGGCTGCCGGAGCAGTACCGGATATCCCTGTACCTGTTTTATTATGAAGAATACTCCGCAAGGGAGATTGCCCAGGTGATGGGCAAATCGGAAGCCAACATCACCCAGTACCTGTCCCGCGGGCGGCGGAAGCTGCGCACACTGCTGACAGAGGAAAGGAGCCAAGTCGTATGACCCACAATGTAAAATCGGAACTGCGGCGTTCCATGGACGCCATTCACTTTTCCGGAGACGATAAGGAGCGCATGGTGGCGCTTCTCATGTCCGCCGAAGCCCCGCGCCAGCGCCGGAGCGGGAAAAAGCTTCTGCTGCTGGCTCTGGCGGCCACGCTGGTGGTGGGCGCGCTTACCGGCGCGGCGGTATTCACCCGCTGGTCAAGAAGCGCTCAGACGGCCTATAACCCGCCCCAGCAGGTCAAAGAGCAGGTTGGTGGTGTTTACCACCAGCTTTTTCTGCAGGGTGGCCATGATGCTGCCCCGCAGGCTGCCCTTTTCGCCGGAGGAATCGTACACGTCCCCGGCCTCGATGATGGACCCGTCCCGGCTCAGGGTCCGGCCCAGCAGATAGTCCGCCGACACATGGTAATAGTCGCACGCCCGGGTCACGAAGGCCAGGCCCGGCTCCCGGATGCCGTTTTCATAGTGGCTCAGCAGGGCCTGGCTGATGCCCAGCTCCGCCGCCGCCTTCCGCTGGGAAACGCCCTTCTCCTGCCGCAGCAGGCTCAGCGTGCGGGAAAAATCAGTTGCCATTCTCTCTCACCTATCTTTTTCTATACAGTAAGTAGATTATACCGTGCTTTATACAAAAAGTAAATCCCCAATTTTGCCCGGGTGAACTATCCGCCGGACGGCTGTTTCCCCGGCAAATACCGGCGGATTTTCCGGAATTTACCGGGGATTAAATATGAAAAAGCTGTTAATTCCCGTGAAATCCCTTGACGGATGGGGGAAAACCATGTATCATATATTTTTGTAACGAATTTGTAACTTTTTGAGGCGTCCTGATTATGAAACAAGACCTTATGCATAAAGACGTCAACGACGTCAACATCACGCCGGAGGAGCGGCGCAGCATCTGGCAGCTCTGGCGGCAGAACCTGAAGGACTGGGCCTGGTACACCCGGGAAAATCCCGACTGGCTGGACCTGGACATCCAGACTGCCGTGAAGCGCCACGTCATCGCCCCCCTGCGGGACAGCTGGCATCGCCTGCGGAGCCTGGCCCGGCAGAAAAAGCGCCGGGAGTTTCCGGAGTCCGAAAACCGCCTGGCCCAGCTGCTGCTGTTCGCCTGGGGCAGTGTGCCCCGGATGGGCGCGGGCCTGCGGGAGCGGTTTGCCCTGCGCCGCAGGCACAACATCCGCCGCAGCGGCAGCATCCGGGGCCTGCTGGAGCGGCTG
>ENA-ORPK01000622-ORPK01000622.1-human-gut-metagenome-genome-assembly--contig:-NODE-622-length-31911-cov-3.389597_pt1 | contig 31911 bp, 39 predicted proteins | sample MGYA00242139_ERZ509068 | MGnify/ENA primary metagenome ERZ509068 (study PRJEB26280, sample SAMEA2338687) | human gut metagenome | biome: human gut; feature: human-associated habitat; material: faeces... | reverse complement strand
AGAACCGGAAGGATTGCGGAAGCTCAAAGAAGACATGGCCTACACAGACGCCCACACAGTCCATCCGTGGGACGTACAACCTGACAGAGGAGGAGATGGAAAGGAACCGGGCAAAGATTCTGGCGGCGGAGGCAGAGCGGGCGCGATGTGAGGGGTGCGACGGTACGCATTGCAAGCAGTCTACGCGAGGCGTCTACACGATCATTACGCCGATGTACGGAAAATTCTACTCTGCGATCACATTGTGCAAGTACGAGAAGGCCAGGCGGCAGCAGCGCAACCTCGACAGGCTTTTTCAGTCGGCGAGGGTTCCGGCAGCATACGCGGCAGAGACGTTCGACTCGTACCGCGTAACGAGCGACAATCAGAACGCCGTAGCGGCGGCCCGATGGGCTATGCAAGAAGGCAACCGGCGCGGGCTTTTTATCTATGGCCCGCGGGGAACCGGGAAAACCATGCTCGTAGCGATCATTGCGAACGAAAAAGCACGGAAAGGCCAGCCGGTGCTATTCTCGTCCGTTCCGGATCTTCTTGAGGATATCCGGAACAGCTTCGGGCTGAATAGCACGGCGAAAACCTTCAAAGCAGCACGGGAAGCGCCATGCCTCATCCTCGACGACCTCGGCGCCGAGCATATCACAGATTGGGTCGTGGAGCAGCTTTTCTGCTTGCTCAATTACCGCTACAACGAAAAATTGCAGACGATCATCACGACCAACTACGGTATGGGGCAACTGGCCGAGCGGCTGACGATATACGACAAGTCCGGGAAAGCAGACGACACACAGGCGCAGCGAATCCTCAGCAGAATTTACGGCATGTGCGAGCGCGTCTACCTCGGCGGCAAGGATTGGAGGCAGGTAGGAAATGCTGGATGAAAAGCCCTTTGCATTTGTCGTATACGGGCAACCCGCGACGAAGAAGAACAGCGCCGTGATGGTTGCCCGGCGGGCGACGATCTTGCCGAGCAAGCCGTACAGAGAGTACGAAAAGAAATTCCGCGCAGCAATGCGCAAGATGAAAATGCACCTTGGGGAGTTGCCGCATTACGACGGGCCGGTGCAGCTCACGGCGAAATACTATCTCGAAAGCCGGGCGCACTACCCTGACCTCTCCGGCCTCTTGCAGGCCACGCAGGATATTATCAGCGACGAATACGCAATGGTGTTTGACCGGGAAACAGGAAAGCGCAAACGGCAGCGCCGGGTACGCTGGATACTATCGGACGACCGGATCGTGAAGAGCCTTGATGGTTGCCGGATCGCCGGGATAGACAAAGAGCGGCCCCGGGTAGAGATCTACATCACGCCGCTCCCGCTCGACCTTGAGACGGAGACAGATCCGCAGCTTATCAAGCTCGCGCGAGCAATGCTGGAGCAGGATCTTTTGGCAGAGGGAGGCAGCGATGGATGAGCTGAAATACAATGCCGAGCACTACCGCGACAAGACAGCCCAACAGGCCGTCCGGCAGGTAGACTACGAGGCGGACATGGCACGGCTGAACGCGGCAATAAAGGCCGCGCAGCATATTTTTCACGATTATGGATTCCACGTCGTCGAGCGGATCGTGCTTGAAGACAAGAGAACCGGGAAAATTTACCGATAAGCCCTAGAATCGCCTACAAGGCCATCAAAAGTGGTTACATAAGAGTTTATACCAACTGCAACATAGAAGGCCCTTGTAGGCCCTTCTGGAGCGATTGGCGGCATTTTAAGAAAAGAGGTATACGCGCATGACGGTTGGAGAGCTGAAAAAAGTGCTTGACGAGGCCCCGGATGACTTGGAGATCTTCTACATCTCCGACGGGCTCGCCATCCCGCTTGAAGAAGCATGGGTAGAGAAGAGTGAAAAGACCGGCGAGGCTGAGGAAGTATTGCTGAATACGTCCTTGTAAGACAGGAGGCAGGAACATGGATTACAAAGAGTGGTTCGATAAGCTGTGCGAGACACACGAGCGCGAAATGAAGCAGGCAGAGCTGAGAGGGTACGCCAGAGGCTACCGGCAGGGGCTAGAATCGGATGTAGTTCCGAAGCCGTGCAATGGCCCGAAGTATGACGACTGGCGGCTCGGCGATTTTGTCATGCAGATCACGCAGGAATTTTGCGAGATGGTTGATGAATACAAGGCGTTCCGACGCGGCGAGATCGGGGCTATTGACCGTTTCGCGTATGAGTGCACGGATCTTATCACGGCGACGGTGAGCGCAATGGAGCACGCCGGGTACGACATCGACGAGCGGCGACGGCTACAGGAAACGGTCAACCGGAGCAATGCGGAACGGGACGGCGGGAGGCGGTTCAAATGAGCGGGAAATTCCAGCTTTACGTCGCTTTTGTTGACGGGATTCTGATAGGTATCGGGACGCTCACTGCAATTTCGAAGTTTTGCAACGTCAAGCTGCGGGAAATCAAAAAGCTCGTCCCGCAGAAACGGCGGCACAGCGGCAGACCACACAAGAAACCGAAGGCGTATATCAAGAAGTGCGGATATGTTATCGAAATCCGTAGATTCTTAGGCATGAGTACAGAAGAAATGGGGCGCGGCAGAAAATGAAACCAGATGAGTATAAGAGGGCGCGGAGCCTGATATGTAAGTCGTTTGGAATTGATTATTGCAAGTACTGTCCGCTTTATGATGTGGACAACTGCTACGAGCAGACCGACGAAGCAGAGAAGATCCTGCTTAAGCTTTTTGGCATATGCCCGAAGGGGTACGAGGAAGCTGAAAAAGAGGAATGCCGCTCAGACGCCACAGAATCGTCTGTAACGCCAGTCGAGTGCAAGTATAGCACGGATAGAAGCAAACCCCTTAGAAGCGATTCTGGCGCGAAATTGGCAAAACCGTATCCGCAGGACACCGAGGAGGACGAATACCGCTACATTGATGCCGGCTGGCTGGAGGCGGTTGCACGCGGCCTGACGGCAGGCGCCGAGAAGCACCCGGGTGAGACATGGCGACAGATCCCGCCCGAGGAGCACGCCGCCCGCGCGATGCGCCACTTGAATCTCTACCGAGCGGGCGACCGCAAGGACACGCACATCATCAATGCCGCCATGCGCTGCATGATGGCCTATGCGACGGAGAAAGCAAGAGGGGAGGGACAGGCATGACCGACGTGACATTTGCCCAGGCGGCGTCAGTTGCAGCCTGGATCGCGCTTACCGTGTTCCTGGTAGCGGTGAGTGTCGGCCTGATCATGACCATCTGCACCATCTCGAAGGTGTGGAAGAAGATCATGCGACAAATCGACCAGGACGAAGCCGAGGCGAAGAGAGTACGCGAGGAAAGGAGAAATCTGAAATGGTGATTGAAACAACCTGCATGGACTGCGGCCAGACCTTTCGCTACAACCGCATCCGCAAGCCGAAAGAGCCGATGAAACGCTGCCCGAAGTGCGCGCGGAAGCACTACGCCAGCAAGTACCTCGCGAAGCATCGAGTGGATATGCTTGTCAAGGCATTGCGAAAGGTGCAGGCATACTGCGCCGGACAGAAACACGGATGCCGCGAGTGCGCTTTTTGGAATACCGAGGAAGAAGAGTGCAAGCTCTACGGATCGTGCCCCGTCGCCTGGGATCTTGATGATGACGATGCCACCGCAGATACCAGCGAGAAGGGAGTGTAGCAAACCATGATCACGAGCATCTATGCCGCTTACCGTGGCGACCGATACATTGGCGAAGGCACGCTCTCCGAGCTGGCCAAGCTCCTCAAGGTGAAGCGCCAGATCCTCGTATGGGCAAGGTACCCGGCCGCCAGGAAGCGCGTCGAGAAGACTGAGGCGAATCCAAAAGTGCGGAGCAAGGGCGCGATGTACGAGAATCAGCAGGGATGGCAATTCGCCGTCCGTCCGGGATACGATGCCGCGGCTCCGTGGTACAAGGGATTCTACCGCAAGCCCGGGGAAAGCTGGCATCCGATTACCGGATTGAATTGGTGGAGCGTGCGTGAGGAAGCAGAGAAAGACCTCGCGCAATACGCGCGCATGAATGAACTCAAGGAGATGTAAAAATGTCAATTCTCAAGATTAACAAGTACAACACCGGTAAGCGGTGTGCAGATTGCAAGCATTTCCACATGGCGCAGAACATTTCGGAATCGGTATGCGATTTGAGAAGCATGACAGGGACATTCAGGAAATATCCATTCCACCCGGCCCCTTCTCACGCAAATTGCCACGATTATGAGCAGGCCACGGGGCAGAATCATTGCGAATGCGGGTGCTTCATGTATCCGGCTTTCAACTTCTGCCCGATTTGCGGCAAGCCGAACAAATGGAAGCCGGGTGAAGATCATGCCGGTGACTAAGAAGACGCGCGTCATCAAGAAGAAAGATATATTCGCGGCATACCGCGGCGACACCGTATTACTTGAGAGATTGAGAGGCAGGAAGAAATGAACAAGTGGATTGGTAAGGGGCGACTGGCAAGAGACCCAGAGGTGCGGTACACGCAGAGCGGGAAAGCGGTCGCATCGTTCACCATTGCGTGCAACCGGCAGGTGAAGAAGGGCAGCGACGGCAAGCAGACGGCTGATTTTATCAGCTGCGTAGCGTGGGAAGGCATTGCCCAGACGGTAAACAACTACCTGACGAAGGGCCGCGAGGTTCTCGTCGAGGGACGATTGCAGACGCGCAGTTACGAGGCGAAAGATGGCTCGAAGCGCTACGTGACGGAGGTGATTGTGAGCAATCTTGAATTTTGCGGAAAGCGAGAGGACGCCGCGCCGATGGTCGGACAAAATACCGGGAGCTTTTCGTACAACGGCGGCAGATCTGACACGCCGCCAGAAATTGGGGACGAAGATATACCATTTTGAGCGGAGGCAGAACACATGAAACCGATTGAAGAAATCCTGAAAGACACCCGTCTTGAGAGTGTCAAGAAAGAGCTGTACGAGCACTTCCTTGTAGGTGGATACTTACGCTTGAGGAGCGGAAAGCAACGCACGTTTACTGTCGTGGCGAGCGTAGATTACAACAGCGAATATGGGTTCGTTGAGCACGTCAGCGTAGGGCTGTACAACGAAAACAAAAAGACGCCAACATGGGAAGAGATGTGCGAGGTGAAAGAGATCTTCTGGAAGCCTGAGGAAGAAGTGCATCAGATCCATCCACCGGAAAGCCGATACGTGCATGGCATCTTTGGGAAGGACAACATCCTGCACCTCTGGCGACCTGTGAAAAACGGATGGCTGGGGGAGCCGAGAGAAAGACGCATAGACAACCGACCTAGTGAAGTAGGGAGAAAAACGGATCCAGAGGAAGATGATATGATTTACAACCCCTATACCGGATCGTTTTTCAGGCGATGATTGAGTGGCTTTAGATACCACGGCAGCAGGCCAACGCGGCCTGTTGCTTTGTATTTTGTCAGAATATATAATAGAGCCAACGGCTCGTTTTTATCCGGATTGGTTACGATTTATCCAAAGGAGAGAGGCAGTTGAAAGAGTACAGCGACTACATACAGACGACCCGCACGTACCTTAAGCGCTACAATCAATTCAAGGCGACGATTGAGAATTTGCAGGACGACATTGACGGGCTCAAGCAGGCCATTGAGCATGATGTAGCGGCGCCGATCTCCCGATATGGCGATGAACCAGGAGGTGGTACGCCAGAGCTGAATGTGGTCGAGGCGGCAGCAGCAAGGCACGCGGCGATGAATAAGCGGATAGCAGAGGCGCAGGCCAGCATCGACAGCATCAGCCGGATTATACGCAAGGTTGACAGAGCGCTTGGCGCTCTGCCTGACGAGGACAAGCGGCTCATCGTCGGACACTATATCGACCGCAAGAGTTGGAGACAGATTGGGCGTGAGGAATATCTCACGGAGGAGTGGGCTTGCGAGAAAGCCAGACGGGCCGTGAAAGAGATGTCGTTCACGATCTTCGCAAAGCAGGATGAGCAGCAGGAATTACGGTTCGTTTTCTTCGAGTGAGGAGGTGCCTACGGGCACCTCCTTTTTATTTGCGGATATTCTCTAGCCGGAAACTGTTGATACTGTGGATAAAACGGTTGATAAATATCCGTTTGTTTCGGCACAAGCTTGATATGGAATGTAACAACAAAAGATAGGACGTTTTAGCAGGGACAGCCAGTAATTTTTTGGTGCCGTAACATGCGATAATAGTAGCATCGAAAAGTTCAGAGAGAGGCCACGGGCACATGAAGAAAAGGCTCGCGGCCTTTTCTGTTGCACGAAAGAGGGATGACGCATGAAAACACAGGTTTTCCGGCTGGACGAAATCAGCCCGGCAGAATATAACCCGCGGCAGGATCTCAAGCCGGGCGACAAGCAGTACGAGGCAATCCGGCACAGCATCGAGGCATACGGATTTGTGGAGCCGCTTGTTGTCAATGTACGGGACGGCAAGAACGTTCTCGTCGGTGGGCATCAGCGATACAAGATTTTGACGGAGGCAGGGGAGCAAGAGACCGAGGCCGTCGTGGTTGACTTGGACGCGCAGCAAGAGCGGGCGCTCAATCTTGCCCTGAACAAGATTGATGGCGAATGGGACAACGGGAAACTGAAAGACCTGCTCGCGGAGATCGGAGAGGGTGAAGCCGTACAGATTGGCTTTTCACATGAAGAATTTGCCGACTTACTCCGAGAGACAGAGAAAGCAGAAAGCGAGAATGCCGCTCAAACGTCCTCAGACGGCCCGGAAGGCACTGCAAGTGACGAACGCGAGGAAACATCTACGGACAATGGAAACGACGCTCAGAACGGCTCTGAGAAGCCTTTTGAAGTATATCTTAGCTTTCCAACGCAGGAAGCGGCGCAGGCATGGCTCGACGCGCACGGCACCGAGAAGCAGTTCGACGCGGCGCGGAACGTCATCATCGACTACACGAAGGGGGCGCAGGAAGAATGAGGCTCGAAAATGTTGAATTGGACAAGCTGAAAGAGGCAGCATACAACCCGCGCGTCAAGCTGGAGCCGGGGATGGATGAATACGAGAAGCTGAGAAAGAGCATTGAGACGTTCGGCGACGTCGAGCCGATTGTATGGAACCAGCGGACAGGCAACGTGGTTGGTGGCCATCAGCGGCTACAAGTTTTGCGCGATCTCGGGGAGAAAGAGGCGACTGTTTCGGTCGTCGATATGGACGAAATGGCAGAGAAACGCTTGAATCTCGCACTCAACAAAGCCCGCGGAGATTGGGACGGCAAAAAGCTGGAGGAACTTCTTCAAGAGATGGATCCGGACGCGCTGGAGGTTTCTGGATTCGGAGCTGATGAAGTGGCAATACTTCTTGAGAATAACGATGGCGTAGACGACTGGGACGGCGATGATGGCGACGACGACTGGCAAGAGGGCGTGAATCTCTACGGAGCATCGTTCGCGGTGACACTGCGGTTCAAGGGCATTGAAGAGGCGCGAACATGGATTCAGAAAGAAGGGCTCGACGCAGCACTACAGGAAGGAAGTCATACAACGGTGATTAGATTCGGGGAAGAATCATGAGCGAGATATTTTTCGGAATACCGTCATACAAAAGGCCGGATGCACAGCCGACATTGGACATGCTTTTGCGGCTCGGAATAAAGCCGGGGAACATCATAATATCAGTACAGACACAAGAGGACAGGGAAGCGTACCAGCGATACGCAGATGCCGCAAGAGTTATTTACCGGAGCGGGAAAAACAAGAGTGCGAACGCGAACACCATCCTCGACTTGCTCCCAGATGGCAGCAAGCTCGTACTGCTCGATGACGACATCAGGACAATCTCCTGCCTTCACGACCGACAGGCGCCTGCGGGATCTGGACACGGCGGAGCAGTTTGCTTCAATGCTCAAGGTCGGCTTTGCTATTGCAAGGAAGCACCGCGCGCCGGGATTTGGACTTTACCCGGTACACAATGCTTTTTTCATGGGGCATAGCTACAGCCAGAGGAACATCTGCATTGGAACGGTGCTGGGACTTGTCGTGACGAAGCAGCGCTTTGATACCAGATTCGATGTAAAAGAAGATTACGAGTACACGGCGTCGGCGATCAAGAAATACGGGAGCTTTATTCGCTTGAACAACTTTTCTCCGAATGCGGCGCACTATACGAAAGGCGGGTGCGAGGCGTCGTGGAAAGATGGATATACGAACGGATATTGCGCCGGGATGTTATGCAAGCGCTACCCGACAATCGTAAAAGCAAACAAGAGCCGCATGGGGGAAGTCAAGATGGCGCACCCGGAAAAGGCGATTCCGTACCATTGGAAATACGAAGGGGAAGCGAGAAAATGAAACCAGAACTGAAGCAGAATTATCCTAGCCCGCGTTGGAGCATGGAGATACCAGACTGTTCTATGCCGATGACGTTCGACACGTACAGCAAATGCGCCTACAACTGTCTGTACTGTTTCGCGTTCTTTCAGAAGTCGCATACACTCAAGGGATACAACAGCAGGAAGAACGCAGGGCAGATTGAGATACGCAGCGTTGACCCGAAAAAGGTTATTGACTTGTTCGAGAAAGCGTTCGCGCACGATGAAAACGCAAGCGACGTGCAAAAGCAATTCTTCCCCTACATTCAGGCCCGCAAGATCATGCAATGGGGGGGCTTGGCTGACGAGTTTGACGAGTGGGAACGGCGGTACGGAGTGACGCTCCAACTGCTGAGATATTTCGACAAGATTGATTACCCGCTTTCCTTCTCGACTAAGGCCGCATGGTGGACGCAGGACGAACGCTACATGAGCTTGTTCAGGAAGCACACGCACAACTGGCATGTCAAGATCTCTATCATCACGGCAGACGACAAGAAGGCCCGGCAGATGGAGAAAGGCGTACCGTCGAGCTCGGCCAGATTGCAGGCGATCAAGAACCTTGCACGCGCGGGGATTCACGTCACGTTGCGGCTGAGACCGTTCATTATCGGCGTGTCGAGCGATTGGAAAGAACTTATCCAGAAAGCGGCAACCGTGGGCGCGGACAGCGTTACGACGGAGTTTTTCTGCATGGAGAGCAGGGCCGACGACGAACTCAAGGCGCGGTACGCGGCAATGAGCAAGATCTGCGGCTTTGACATTCACGCATTTTACATGAAGCACTCGAAACAGAATGGGTACAAGCGGCTGAACCGCGGCATCAAAGCGCCGATCATCACGCAGATGCGAGACTTTACGCATAGCCTTGGGTTGCGGTTTCATGTTTCGGACGCCTTCTGCCGTGAGTGCAATGACGCTTGCAATTGCTGTGGCGTACCACCGGAATGGGGAGTCAGCCAGACGGGCAACATCGGGCAGGCTATCATCATCGCGAGGACGAAGGGCGAAGTGAGGTTCAGCGACGTTGCCCCGGGGATCTACAAATTTTTCAATGGATTCCGCTGGGCGAGCGCGCAAGAGTACAACACAGGCAGCAACAAGGCGAGGGCGCTCAAGTACGACATGACGATGGCAGAGTTTTTGCGAAACAACTGGAACAACACCAAGGGAGCGACAAGCCCGGCAAGGGCCTACGGAGGCATTTTGAAGCCTGCCGGTCTGGATGAAAAGGGCGACGTGATATACAAGTACAACGGTAAGAGATGAATCCGGCAGAGGGGGAAGGAGGATGAGCCGAAGAAAGACAGAGATTATAGAGCCGTGGGAACGGCAGCCCGGGGAGACGGAGAAAGCCTATGAAGCGTTTCTAGTGTACAAGAACATGGGGCCGGGGCGCAGTATAAAAAAAGTATCAGATAGATTGCAAAAGACATATGCATTGATATACCGCTGGAATATGCGCAACGGATGGAAGGCCAGAGTGGAAGCATTTGACAGAGAGAACGAGCGCATCGAGCAGGAACGCATACAGAAAGAGCGGGCCGCGATGATAAAGCGGCATATCAAGATGGGCCTTGCCGTGCAGGGGAAAGCGCTTAAAGCGCTGGATAGGATGAACCCGGAAAGCCTTACGCCCGGCAACATACGAGAGTTTCTGCGCTTTGGCGTGATGCTTGAAAAAGAGACGCGGGCCATTGAGGAGAGGAAGCAGGAAGCCGGACAGGGGCAGGACGCGGCGCAGATGCTTGCCGCGATCTTAGAGAAAGCGTGGAAGGAAGGCAGCAGCGATGGAGAACCTTGAAGAGCTGGCGCAGCAGATGCGCCGATATATCGACGATCCTGTAGCATTCGTTGTGAACGTCTTGCACGCGCAGCCGGACAAGTGGCAAGAGGACGCCCTGCGAGCTATCGGAAAGAACTCCCGCGTAGCTATCCGATCCGGGCACGGCGTAGGAAAGACGGCTTTCGAGGCTTGGTGCGTTGACTGGTTTCTGTTCACGCGGCCCTATCCAAAGATTCCGTGCACAGCCCCGACGCAGCAGCAGTTATTCGATATTCTTTGGCCGGAAATATCAAAGTGGCTCAAGCGGTCACCTTTGCTTGACGGCCTTTTTGAGTGGCAGAAAACGAAGGTCACGATGCGGGCAATGCCGGAGCGCTGGTTTGCAACGGCACGCACAGCAAGCAAGCCGGAAAATATGGCAGGTTTTCACGAAGAACACTTGCTATTCATCTGCGACGAGGCCTCCGGCATCGACGACAGCATTTACGAGACCATCGAGGGCGCGCTCACGACGAAGGACGCGAAGCTCATTCTTTGCGGTAACCCGACGAAAAATAGCGGCGTATTCAAGCGGGCGTTCTACGAGGATCGAGATCTCTACTGGACACAGAAGGTTTCGTGCTTTGATGCAGCCCGCGTAACGGACGACTATAGCCAGCGGCTCATTAAGCAGTATGGAGAGGACAGCGACGTCGTGCGCGTCCGTGTGCTCGGGGAGTTCCCGAAAGCGGAGCCGGACGGATTGATACCGCTGGAGCTTGTCGAGGCGGCAATGATGCGGGATGCGAGCATGGAAGCAGACCCGGACGTCATGTTGGACGTGGGCGCGGATATTGCACGTTTCGGCGATGATGAAACAATCATCGTTCCGCGGATCGGCGGCAAGGTGCTCGGCCTATTTCACTACACGAAGCAGGACACCATGACGACGTGCGGCAAGATCCTCAGCATCACAAAGGGCATGATGGCAGAGTACGCGAAACCGCACGCCACGCTACACATCGACGATGACGGCGTAGGCGGCGGCGTCACGGACAGGTTGCGTGAGGTCGTTCTGGAGCAAGGATTGAATATCGACGTCGTGGCCTGCCACAACGGCGGCGCGCCCGGGGACAAGGAACACTACGCAAACTGGGTGACGGAGCAATGGTGCGGGCTGAAACAGCGCCTTGTTGACGGGGACATTTCCCTGCCGCAGGATGACGAATTGGCGGCGCAGCTTTCGACGAGGAAATACCTCCTGAACAGCCGCGATCAAATCATTTTGGAGGACAAAAAGACATTCAAAAAGCGTATCCATCGTTCACCAGACCGCGCAGACGCGCTCGTACTGGCATTTTCGAGCGGCGGGAGCGTTGACACATCGCTCGCGCAGCTTTTAGGAGGGGCAAGATTCTATGGGTAATATCAAGAGGTGGCTGGACAAGGCACAGGGAGAGATCAGCAAGCTGAGGATTGGCAGTTGGTTCTTTAACGTGCGCAACATGTATTCAGCACCGTATTCTTTACACATCGAGGGCCACGTTGACTACAGGCGGGCGCGGGATCTTTATTACAACAGGGACGACGCATACAAGCTTGGCGCGGGGTTCGCAAAGCCCATCGTTAACACTCTGGCAGGCTTTATGGGTACGCCGAAATTCCAATGCGAGGACGACGCAGCACAGGAAGCCCTAGAGGGGTTTTGCGACGGCCTGATGAGCATTATGCAGCGCGTACACCAGAAGAACCTTGTTGACGGCGAGTGCTTTTTGCGCCTCGTGAATCTGCCGGCAGATACGACGCTGTACCCAGAGAACCGGACACAGACGCGCCTTAGCGCAGTCATTATCCCGCCCGAACAGATACCGACCGGCGGCATCGAGTACGACCCGGTGACGCACGAATATACCGCGGTAACCATTCTTACGAAAAACAAGTGGGTTGATGAAAATGGCGATCTGCAAGAGTACCGATACCGACAGCGCATCACAAAAACAGAAGTTGTGACGACGATTGACGGAAAGGCCCCAGAGAGGATTGAAAGCAGGCAGGAAGCGAATACATGGGGGTTCATTCCAATCGTCCATTTTCGCAACGAGCCGGACGAAACGGAGCTGCACGGATATTCTGAGCTGGAGCCGATCGAGCCATTTTTGAAAGCATACAACGACGTGATGATACACGCGATCAGTGGCAGCAAGATGCACAGCACGCCGAAAGTCGCGTTCAAGCTGAACGACGTCAAGGCTTTCTTACAGAACAACTTCCCGAGCGCGGCGCGGGATCTCCAGCAGGGGAAACCGGCAACCATCGACATGAACGGGAAAGATTTGTTCCTTCTCAAGTCGGATGAGAATGCGGGGTTCATCGAGTGCGCGTCCGCCATCGGAGATACTTCGACCCTGTTGCAGTTCATCTTTTACTGCATCATCGACACTTCGGAGGTTCCGGAGTTCGCGTTCGGCGTCCACATCTCCAGCTCACAGGCAAGCACCAAAGAGCAAAGCCCGATCCTTTGCCGCCGGATTGACCGAAAGCGGGAGCAGGTTGAAAGCTCGTGGCAGATGTTTGCGAGAATGGCGCTGGCTATGCTTTCGGCAACCAGCGGCAGCAGATTCGCCAGCTTCGCCGCTGATGTCGTTTGGGATGCTGTCATGGACAAGGATGAGCAAGCGGACGCGCAGACCCTCTACAGCGTCACTCAGGCGCTCACGATGGCAAAGGGGAGCAACATCCTTTCCTCGGAAAGCGCAGTCAACTACCTTGCGCGCTACATCGACACGATGAGCGAGTGGGAAGGCAGCGACGGGCAACCCGGGGAGAAGGACAAGATTGCGGACAGCCGAATGCTGGACCAGCCGATAGAAGAAGCGTACCCACAAAGCAAGCAGATTGACGAGATCGACAAGGCGCTTGGAGAGGGCGATGAAGCATGAGCAGAGAGCTCGACGAAATCAGGGCCACAGCAGGACCATACGAGAGGTACGCGCTACGCTCCCGGAAGCGCCTCCTGACGGCCTTGAGAAAGTCGGACAGGCAGATAGCCAAGATATACAATGACGCCATCCTGCGCATCCTCAGAGAGTTTCAGCAGGGGGAACAGAGCACGAAGGCACTCATGGTGGCTATCAACGAGGACTTCGACGCACAGTACCTTTTTAAGGACCTCGTCGCCGAGCTTGAGGACGCAGTGAAGACAGGAGCGGCCGCGGGAATCACATTCTCACAGGACGTGACGACAAACCTTTTGGGCCGTGTTGGTATGGCGGCAGAGCCATCCATACGCGCTTTCGAGTTTTGCCGACAGCGGGCCGTAGCGGCGGCATACGCGCGCACACACAAAGACGGCCTGCACCTGTCAGATCGCATATGGAACACGGCAGAGAGCAGCCGGGACGCCATGCGGGCGATTGTCACGGCAGGCATAGGCGAGGACGCAGTGAAGGTAGCAAGGGCGCTCGAAACTTACGTCAAGCAAGGGGCCACGGTCACGGCGGCGCATTTCCCGGGCATGATGAAACGCATGGGAAGCAGAGTCCCGGAGAATATCGACTACAACGCCCTGCGACTTGCAAGGACGGAGCTCACGACGGCATACGGCGAGGCGACGATAGGCGCAGCAAAGGCCAGCCCAGCGATCAAAAAAGTGCGCTGGGTACTCTCGAACACGCACCCGCGCACCGATATTTGCGACGCATACGCGAGCGGCGGCGACGGGCACGGAGTTTACGACGCGAAAGATTGCCCACTCTCTCCAGCTCACCCGAACTGCCTTTGCACGATTCAGCCAGCCCCAGAGGATCCTGTGAAATTCGCGCAGCGGCTCAAGAAATGGATGGCAGACCCGAACAGTCAGCCGGACATTGAAAAGTGGTACGGAGAGAACTACAAGAAATTCGAGGGCAAGAATGGCGGCTCAAACGTCTTTGCGACACGGCCTAGTAAGAGCCTTCTCACGCCCGTCACAGAGCAGCAGAAAAAGACGTTGGGGAACCTCAGAGACCGTTACAAGATTTTGCCGACAATGACGGCATCTGAGCGAGAGGCCACCATCAAGACGGCGGGGAAGGAATTTCTCGCAGAGGTCAAAAGAGATACCGTTTGGAAGGAGCGCGCAGAAAACGTCAAGAGGCTCACGAAAGAGTGCGACGAAGCGGCTAGACGCGCTTGGAAGGACTATAGCGACGAAGCGGAAAAACGCTGGGCTGATGCGAGTGCTAAACTGAGGGCCGCGCAGGCCACGTTGCCGAAAGACAATGCAAGGTCGTTCGCCGCGCACCTTGCGAAGGTCAGGCCGATTGGTGTAGATGAAACAGACCTCTCGGTACATCTCACATCAAAGAGCAGCAAGGTCAGGCCGGTTGTTGCTGAGGCGTACAGGTATTATCCGAAAGACTGGACAGAGCAGTCATTCGCCCGCGGGACGCTTGCAACGAAGAAAGTTTCCCGCGGATATTATTACGACTACGGAAAGACCATAGCAATCAGCGGCTACGACAGCGGCGAACAGCTCGAAACCGCTATACACGAGCTTGGGCATCGCATGGAAAAGACGGTTCCGGATCTCTTGCAGGTCGAAAAAGCCTTTTACGAGAGGCGAACTGCTGGGGAAGACCTTGAATGGCTCGGCGGCAGCTACGACAAAAAAGAAAAGGCCCGTCGGGACAAGTTTATCAGTATGTACATGGGCAAGGACTACAAGGGATACGCCTATGAGCTTGTCTCTATGGGGTTCCAGTACGCATACACAGATCCGCTGAAGCTGATGAAGGACGAAGACATGGCGGAATGGATTCTCGGCATTTTGGCATTACTCTAGGAGGCGCAGGGATGGACGCGGTAGACATAAAGGCAACCGGCAGACGGTATGGATACCAGTTTGACGTAGAGATAAAACAGGACAGCGCGGGAAAGATCACGGTACTTTTCGACGGGAAGGCGGACAGGTTCCGGCTCGCGATGCTTGAGAGTGCCGTAGCGGACGCCCCGCCGATTGCCAACAACTACAGGCCAGAGGCGGGCAGCGTTCTTGGATATTATCACGCGATCTGCCACGGCTTTTTTGATAAGATTGTTCGGCTCGATGTGGAGGGGGCACTCCCGACGATACCATCCGAGCCGGGCATAGTTTATTAGCACCGAAAGGAGGTGAATGCACATGGGAAAGAGTAAATTCATTGCCCTTACGGCACGTCTCAGCGGCGAAATGAGCGTTGAGGATATTCCGGTCGCCGGATGGGCAAACACAGACGCACTCAAGAAGGGCGACGACGATCCGCTGGAGGTCGTTATGGCCGTACCAGCAGGCAAGAGCACGCGCGGGTGGAATTACACCGAAAACGCGCTGAACAGCATTGTCGGAGAGGTCAATTCCGTTGGGCTGCCGGGTTTTCTTGGCCACCAAAAGGCAGAAAACGTAGCGACGGAGTTCCCGCAGCCGGTCACGCATTGGATCGGGGCAAAGATGAAGGATGGCGTCGCGTATTTTCGCGGCCTTATCGACAAGAGCGCGCCCGATCTGAAACGCTGGGTGCGCGGGAAGGCCGTCTCGCAGGTCAGCATCTACGGCTACCCTCAGTTGCAGCAGAATGCCGTGACAGGGGAAACCGACGTGACCGACTACAAAGGATTGTCGATTGACTGGACACCGCTCAACAGGGCTGGAATGCCTACGAGCGTTGCGGCACTCAGCGGTGAGATGGACAGCGTGACGGCCCCGGCAGATACCAGCCATGAGGAACTGCGGGAAGCGCTCAGGAACGCAGCATACGAAAAGCTGAGAGCGGCAGGGCGCACATACGTTGGTGTGTCGTCCGTCTACGATGACTACTTTGTCGCAAACAAAGACGACTTGCAGAACAACAAGACGCACTACTACAAGATCTCTTACAGCAAGGCCCCGGACAGCGGCAGCATTATCTTAGGCGAGCCGGTCGAGGTCATGCGAAAAGAGAGCTGGGAACCAGTCACCAGCGGTGAGATGGGAGGAATGAAGATGAACAAAGCATTGAAAGACCTGCTCGATGCAGGCACGATCACGCAGGACGACATCAAAGCGGCTTGCGGCGAGATGGATTCTACAGGTGCAAAACAGCCGGAGCAGAAAGAGCCGCCTAAACCGGCAAGCCTCGGCGGCGTCATTGAGGACACGCAGCGCAGCGCATTTGAGGCGGCTTGCGGTGAGATGTTTGATGGCAAGAGCGGCGCGGATCTTATTGCCGCAATCAAGCAGGCGGCACAGCTGGCAAAAGCGCAGGGCGTAGAGGCCCGCATCGACAAGACGGTCAAGGCGAAAGTCTCCGGTGAGATGGCGCAGAACCTTGTCAAGAAGATGTTGCGCGTGCCGGACGACGCCACCGAGGAGCAGATTGCGGGTGAGATTGACAGCGTTCTCGCCGATGACACGGTGAAAGCGTTCTTGGCTCAGTCACACATCGACACCGTACCGCCAACTTCGCAGGGCAGCAATGGCGGCAACGATGCGAGCGGCTTTTTCAGCACCGGCATGACGGCGCTTTAATCAGAAAGGGGAGATGAATCATGGCTTACATGGGCCAGCCGGTACCTAGTACCGTAACAAGCATTTCGCAGATCAAGGTGAGCGACGGCAAGAGCGTAGACGTTACCGTTCCAGCAAAGACGGGCACGGTCGCTGGCAATTTCTACGTGCTCGACGGCTTTTTCGGCGTCGTTCTCAAGACAATCAAGGCTGAGGACAACACGGCAGGCGAAACGGTCGCGCTCCAGCTTGAGGCGTGCGAGTACGTGACGGATCAGATCGACACGAAGCAGACTTTTGCAAAAGGCGCAAACCTCTACTTTGATACGAAAAACGAAGTATTCACCGATCAGAAGGTCGCGGGCTATCTCGTCGGCAAGGTCACGGTCGCGAAAGACGCAGCAAATACCATTCAGTTTATCCGCTACCAGCAGGTAACGGCGTCCGCAGCAGCATGAGGGGGAATAAAGAATGAATATCGTATCGCAGGAAACGATGCTTGACGCGCGCAGAAAGTACACCGGCACAACGCGAGTGCCTTTCACGTTCGGCGGCAAGACGGAGTACGCAGAGAAAAAGCTCGTCAATGGCGAAATGCAGGTCATGCATTTCAATAAGCCGCTCGGCGAGATGATTTCCTACGGTGGCTCGAACGTCTCGAAGGAACTTCTCCGTAAGGTTGTCCTCGATGTAGAGCTTGGGCGCGAGGAGGTTCAGCCGCTTTACAAGCCGATCTATGACACGATCTCCGACAGCAACCTTCCGGAGGTCCTCGATGCAAAGTGGGCGCTGCGCGGCGCTTGCGTATTCGCGCAGAGCTTCGAGGGTTCCGAGGTTAAGTTCGGCACGCTGGAAGCAGAGAACGGGCCGACAGCACGTATCAATACGTACACCGCCGGTTTCGAGTACACGAAGCAGATCAAGGACTTCAATCAGTCTTTTCAGGTCGAAATGCTCAACAAGGCGATGGGCGAGGCGTACAACGCGCTCCTTAACGAGCTGTACATTGGCCCGTTCATCAAGGCGACCTACAAGAAGGACAACCAAACCGCAAAGCAGGCGGCGGCAGAGGGCGAACCGGCATTCGTGACGATGTACAACACCATCAAGGAGGGCATGAAGCAGGCCATCGTGAAGAAGCGCCCGGCAAGCGTTCTGCTCGCCAGCAAGGCGAACCAGCTTGACATCGAGCAGGCCCTCCGCGGCGGCTACACGTACAAAGGGACGACACTCCCGGCGATTACGGGCATCAGCACGATCATCTACTACGACGGCTGGACGACCACGGTTGGGAAAAAGACGACGACATACAAGGGCGTTCCGACGGACAAGATTTACCTCATCCGGCCGAAACGCGGCTTCAAGGAACTTGTCAAGCAGGATCTCCGCATCGAGGCGAACGCGGGCGACCTGTCCCGCCTCGTCGAGCAGCAGATCGTCGGCTATGCGTATCGTGGTGTATTCGCAGCGATTGACGAGAATGTTCAGGAACTTACCATCGCGTAAGGGAGGCTTATCATGGTACCCGTAACAGAGAGCACCGTCCGCAAGGTGCGCAGATTTCTCAACGAGACTATCCCGACCGGGGGCGCGGCATCTGATACGGGATTCTCGGAGGAGGACATTTCCGACTTGCTCACGAATGCGAGTGACATTTACGCAGCAGCGGCGCAGGGGTGGCGACTTAAAGCGGCTACGGCAGCGCAGGGCGCGGGAGAGCTCACGAAGTACACAATCGGTCAGGAAACCTACGAGAGATCTAGCGGGAGCGACTTTGCGAGTTACTGCCTTGAGATGGCGAAGATGTACGACGAAATGGCGGCGAAGGCCGATACGATGGAATGCAGCCGCGTTCTGTCGCTGAGGAGGCCAGACGTAATATGAATTTTGCAGAGCAGCGAAAGAAAGACGTCGCGTTTACGATTGCCGAAAACCCTGTGCAGATTACCATCGAGCGCACAACGAAAACTGCAAGTGGCGGCGGGCGCAAGGTTGAGAAGTCAACGCTCGGGCCTTATACCGTGCGGATTTTTCAGCATGGCGGGAAGCAGATCACGGTGAACACATCTGCAACCACGGCAGGCACGCGGCAGGACGCGCCCATGTGGGCATTTTTGGCAGACGCGGACGCGGATATACAATGCACGTCTTCCATCACGGACGAATTTACAGCGCTCGGGCAGCGGTTCCGCGTCACGGCGGCGAACGAACGCTACTGGCAGGGCGTAAAAACCAGCGTTGATGGGCTTTTGAAGGTGGTGAGCTGATATGTTCACGGACAAAGCCCGCGCGTACATCGCGCGGGGCAAGGCGGCGACATATCTACTTTGCGAAAATGTGGCTGGTCACATGGAAAAGCACGCAAAGGAAAACGCGCCATGGAAAGACCGAACTTCTCACGCAAGGCAGAGCATCAACGGTAGGGCGACGCGCGCGGGCGACACGACGATCATGAGCATTGCTCACGGCGTGCGCTACGGCAAGTACCTCGAAAAAGGAACACCGGCGCACGACATCCGGCCGAAGGTTAAAAAGGCTTTGTACTGGAAGGGCGCAGATCACCCGGTGAAGCTCGTACACCATCCGGGGACGCGGGCATACCCGGCGATCTTACCGGCAGCAGAGGCCGGGAAGAAGATGCTCAAGGAAGCCTTGATTGAGCTTTGGAAAGGCGGGGTTTGATGCGAGAAGCAATCCGGCAGGCACTCATTGATGGAGTGCCAGAGGTTGAAGGCCGCGTTTTTGAGCCGTTTGCAGCGGGGCCGGAAACTGAAAAGCCGTACCTCATCGTCAGAGAGACGGCAGAGGAGGACAACACGGAGTGGGCAGGATTCAGGGGCCGCGTGGAGGTTTGGCCATACGTCGAGCAGGGCAGCCTGAAAGACGTTGACGATCTCAGCAAGGAAATAGCCCTCGCGCTCAACATGCAGCTTTTGGAGGGCGACGACGGGGACGCACTGACGTGCATACACGACGGCAGCGGTGAGGACATTGTAGACGAAGAATGGGACGCGCTTACACGGTGCGTCTATTTTTACGCCCTCGCACTACAACCGGCGGGAACCCCGGGGCCTGCTGAAAACGACCCTTGGATCGACGCGCTTGTAAGCTGGACAAAGGAAAAGCTGGGGGATGGCTACAACGTCTACGGTGGCAAACTCCCGGCGAGCTACAAGCGGCCCGCGGTGCTTTGGCGGCTCGACAACACGAGCAGCGACGACGCGGGGGCGCTGGCATTTGTCGTGAGCAAGCAGGTAGCCTGCCACATTTTCGGCAGGAACGCCATTGAGGAGGGCAACATCGCGATTAGCATCGCGGAGCAGATGGGCGCGGCGGTTAAAATCCCCCTGAAACCGTCTGAGCGCCTCTACATGACCCTCCAAAGCATAAATGCGACACTCTATACCGATGCACTAAAGCAAGGGCATCTGAGGGCGATTTTGACGCGCAGGGTGAAGCGCCCACGCGAGGAAGTCGCGAAGATCGCAAAAGTTACAACCGATGGAATCATTACGAAAGGATGAGTTGAATGGCAGACGAAAAGGCAACGACGGCGGCAGTACCGGCAGCAGCAACAGCGGCAAAGCCCGCAAGCGCAGCAGAACCGGCAGCAGCCATCCGTTATTCTTACGAAGAGCTCAGGGACGCTTCCAATGCGCTTTTCGGGTATGGACCCGAGGTTATGGATGGGGCGTTCTACGGCAAGGACAAGAGTAAGGCGTACACCGTCAAAGAAGCGCGTGATGCAGTTACGGCTTTTCTCGAAAAGCCGGTGAAGGAGGACAAGTAATATGGCAGGCGGCGAATGGGAAGTTACAGATCTCCCGGTACTCCCGGGACTGTATATGAATTTCAGGGCGGCGGCACTCGCCACCGTCACGACAGGCGACCGGGGAACCGTAGTTGTGCCGTACAAAGCGCACTGGGGGAAGATTGGCGGTTTTACGGAGATCTACCGTGAGACGGATATTCTCGACACGTTCGGCGCATTGGAGGACACGGACGGCAGCACTTTCTACAAGTCGCTCAGGATGTGTTGCCTCGGCGGCGCAAAGAAGATCCTCGGCTACCGTATGGCAAGCAGCGAGGCAGCAAAGGCAAGCCTGACCTTGCAGGACACAGCAAAGACCGACAAGGTAAAGCTGGTTGCAAAATACGAGGGCGAGCGCGGCAACGGTTTTAAGGTCACGCTGGCCCCGTCGCTCACGGACGAAGGCGTCTATACGCTGAAGCTGTACGAGTATACGACGCTCCTCAAGACCTACAGCTTTAAGACGTGGGCAGAGCTTATCGAAGCGGTCAACACCGCGAACACGTACATCCTCGCAGAGAAACCAGCAGCGAGCACGGACGAAACCGGCAGCGATTTTGCAACGGTCACGTCCACGGCGCTCACCGGCGGCAACTCCGGCATCGACGGCGTAACCGCAAAGGATTACGTCAATATGCTCAACGTTCTTGAACAGGAAACGTTCAATTTCCTTACGCTTGACGGCGTTACGGACGCAGCCATTCAGACTTCCGTTGCCTCTTGGGTAATCAACATGCGCAAGAACGGCAAAAAGATTATGGCCATCATGGGCGGCAGCGCGGCGGACGACGTTGCGGACGACGCGGTGGACAAAGCTATTGCCCGCTCGGCAGGATTTAACCACGAGGGCATCATCAACATCGGCGTCGGCGTCGTTCTCGACGACGTATCTTATTCGAGCGCAGAGGTCGCGCCTTACGTTGCCGGCCTTATCGCAGGCCAGAAGATGACGGAGAGCACGACCTACACAGCAACCCCCTTCGACGACGTAACGCGGCGCTGGAGAGGTGGCAGGAGCAGCGAGCAGGAAAAAGCAGTCACCAACGGCGTTTTTCTGTTTATCTACGATGGGCGCATCGTGAAAGCCCTGGAGGGCGTCAACAGCCTTATCACGCTCCGGCAGAACCAGAACAAAGCATTCAAAAAAATCCGCTCAATCCGCACGATGGACGCCATCGACAGCGATATGCAGCAGACAGCAGATGACAACTACATCGGAAAGATCAACGGCACTACAGAAGGCAAGCAGGCGCTCATCGGCGCTTGCAAACAGTACATGGAGGTGTGCGCGCAGGGCGGCATCATCGAACCGGGGACGTACAACGTCTATCTTGACCCGACGTACCACGGAGAAAACGCAACAATTAAGCCGGAGCCGAATCAGGTATTTATCAAGTGGGAAGCGCAGGTTACGGATGTAATCGAGCAGATCTTCTCCACTTTCGTTTGCGAGTAAGGAGGCATAGAAAATGGCAGGTGCAGGATTTGATTCCACTCGTGCCGTTGTCGGTACTTTTGGCTATATCTACAAAGAGGGCCAGTGGCTTAGTCAGTACAATAAGTGTCAGGCCAGCGTAGATATTGGCAAGGCAGAGATTAAGCCCGCTGGCGACCGCTGGGTGCGTCACAAAGTCATCTCGCTCAAGGGCATCGGCAGCATCAGCGGCTACAAGGTTACGGATGAGCTGTTGCAAGAGGTTTCCGTCGTCGCGCACAGCGACAAGCCGAGTATGCGTACCGAGCTTATCGTGACGCTGGATGACCCGGAAGCATGGGGCGCAGAGCGCATTCGCTTGATGAACGTCATGTTCGACAACATCGACATCGCGAACTGGGAGCACTCGAAGGAAATCGAGGAAGAATGGAAGTTTACGTTCGAGGGCTTTGAGCTGCTCGACATCATCGAAGAATAACGGAGGGAAAAGACATGGCACTCGACAAGGATCTTGAAATCAGAGAGGACATGGAGGAGGCGGATATTATCACGAAGCTGCTTGAAGCAGACCCGGAACACGTTCCGACGATGGTTATTCCGCTGAAACGTCTTGGAATCCCTGTGACGATTAAGGCGTTGACGGGCAAGCAGGTTTCTCGCATTCGCGAGCGCAACACGCAGAGCGTCAAGACGAAGAAGGGGCCGGTGGACAAGCTCGACTACGAGAACTTCAATATTGGCCTTATCGTTCAGGCCAGTGTGAAGCCGAAGTGGGACGACCCGAAACTGCTCAATAAGCTCAAAGCATCCAGTGGCACGGAGGTCGTCAAGCGCCTTCTTCTCGCCGGTGAGATTTCTCTCCTTGGCGAGGGCGTTCTTGATGTTTCAGGATTCAACCTCGATCTCGATGATATAAAAAACTCATAACCGGCGGGAACACTTTTCTTTCGGTTTTGCACGCATTGAGCATCCGGAGAAATGTTACGCCGGGGCAGTTTTTTGCTATGCCCTTCATGGAGCAGAAATTTATGGTTTGCTCGATTGTGGCAGAGCTTGAAGCAGACAAGGCGATCATGGACAAGATAGAGGCACAGAGAAATGGCTGACAACAACGAATTTTACCGCTTGGACCTCGTTCTTGGCATGCAGGATAAGCTTACGTCCCAGTTGGCGAAAGTTGACAGCAAGGTCAAGAAGGTTGAAGAAAACGTCAAGCGGACAGAAAAGGCGTTCAGTCACCTCGGCAATGCGAGAGCAGAGCCGAAGGTGACTGCCGATACAGGGACAGCAGAGCGACAGTTCGACCGTATCGAAAAGCGGTTGCAGGCGCTCGACAGGAAGATTGGGAAGCCGAAAATCGACGCAGAGGACAAGACGCGCGGCAAGACCATGCAGGTCGAAAATCGGCTGCGCAGTCTTACGAGCAAGGCATGGAAGGTCACGCTTACGCTTAAGGACGGCGTGAGCAACAAACTCACTGGACTAAAGAACAGCCTCGCAAGCCCTATCGGCATGATGGGGATGGGCGCGGCGACGATGGGTGTAGGCGGCTTTCTTGTTGACAGCGCACAGAAAGCAATGGACTTCTCGTACCAGATCTCGAACATCAAGGCCCTTACAAATATGGGGGACGCAGAGCTGGAGCAGGTGCGAAAGAAAGCCCTAGACCTCGGCGCGGCTACGCAGTTTTCGTCCATTGAGGCAGCACAAGGCATGACAGAACTTCTGAAAGCCGGTATGAGCGTTGAAGAAGTCATGAACGGCGCGACGGACGCGGCGCTGAACCTCGCGGCGGCGGGCGAATTGTCCTTGCCGGAGGCGGCAGAGATCATGAGTACCGCAATGAACGCATTTAAGGTCACGGACGCGGCACATGCGGCGGACATTCTGGCCGGGGCGGCGAACGCATCGGCTACGGACGTTCACGAGCTAAAATACGCCTTGTCGGCGGTTTCTTCCGTCGCGGCAGGCGTTGGCATGTCGTTCGACGATACCAATACCGCGCTGGCGGTATTTGCGCAGAACGGCTTGAAGGGCAGTGACGCAGGCACAAGCTTGAAAACCATGCTCATGCGCTTGGAGCCGACAACAAAATCGCAGATGGACGCATTCCAGCAGCTCGGACTCATCACGGAGCAGGGAACCAGCGCATTTTACGACGCGGAGGGACATATGAAATCCCTTGCGGATATTGCCGGACTTCTACACGACAGAATGAAGGATCTCAATCCGGAACAGCAGCAATCCCTGCTCAGTGATATGTTCGGCTCGGACGCCATTCGAGGCGGCATGATTATGCTGAAAGAGGGCGCAGAGGGCGTCCGCAAGATGCAAGAAGAAATGACGAAGTACACCGCCTCGGACGTCGCAAAAACGAAGTGGGAGAATGCGAAGGGCGACATTGTTCGCCTTCAATCCGCGTTCCAAAACTTCCAGATTACGGCCCTCGCGCCGCTTGAACCGGCTATCGGAAAAGTCGCGCAGGCGCTTACGGATTTCTTCTCCGGCAGCGCAGAGGGCGCAGCAACGCAGATGGGGAAGCTAAACGACAGGATCGTCAATTTCATTGACGGCTTGGCAGGTGACGAGAAGTTCCAAAAAATGGACTGGGGCGACAAAATAGTTTACATCCTCGACAAAATGATGGATGCAATTTCGGACTGGGTGGACGGCCCCGGCGGGGCGCAGTTCGGCAAAGTCATGACGAAGCTTGCGGAAATCGGTATGAGGGCGTTCCTCGCGGCGCTCATAGGACTCTTTAAGGGCAGCTTGAAGGCGTTGTTTAGTGGCAACTTTGCGGGGGCCGCAGGGCTCGCCCTCGGCGGCATGATGCTTGGCGGAGGCACGATCTTAGGCGGGCTTTTTAAGGGCGGGAAAGCGCTTGGAAAGCTGGCAATGGGAGGCAAACGCGGTCAGGCCATATACGAGGACGCAAGGGCACTCGCGGCAGAGAGCGGCAGAGGATCTATCATGTCGCGGATTGACGCGGCACGCTTCACAGCTGAGGTAAGCCCGGTCGGCAAAGCGATAGGCCGCTTGATGGAAACAACGGTCGGAAAGAGCATCGGAAAGATTGCCGGCTTTGCGTCGAAGCGACTTATGATGCCGCTCGGCGTACTCTCAGATGCGAACCAGCTGTACCAGTCGGGAGACAAAGCACGCACCGCGGGTGGCATCGCCGGACATTGGGGCGGTATGTTGCTCGGAGCCAAGGCAGGCGCAGCCGCTGGAGGCGCTATCGGTACGGCATTTGGCGGTGTTGGGGCTGTACCTGGCGCAGCTATCGGCGGCGCTGTCGGAGGACTTGCTGGAGCGATTGGCGGCGATAAGCTAGGAACCGCGATTGGTGGCGCTTTGGGCAATATCGACCTCGGCGCGATTAAGCAGAAACTTGCAGCCGCGTTCGACTTCTCGGGGCTGGGTGCGAAGGTTTCTGCCGGACTTTCGAGCGCAGGAACGGCGATCCAGTCTGGAGTGCAAGCAGCCGGGGAGGCGGCAGCTGGCCTCGGGGATAAGTTGGCCGCGGCGAAAGATGTTGCCGTCGGAAAGATCGGCGACATGGGAAGCGCGATCGGCGAAAGGTTCTCGGCAATACGAGAGGCGGCGGGAGAGAAATTTTCCGGCCTGAAAGAGGCCGCAAGCGAAAAGCTGACGGAGCTTGGACAGACAGCCGGGGAACGCCTCGAAGCGCTCAAGAGCAGCGCGGGAGAAGCCTTCTCGGCGGCAAGGCATGGAATCAGCGATTTCTTTAGCCATCTGCCAGAGAACGCGGGCTTTGCCGTTGGCTACATAGTCGAAACGCTCAGAGAGCTGCCGGGGAAGGCCGAAGAAGCATTGTCCGGCTTTGTTGAAGCCGCGCAGGGGAAATTTGCGGATCTCGTCACGGCGGTCGAAACCGGATTTCCCCAGCTTATAGAATCCGTATCGACATGGGCAGAGCAGACGGCAACCAGCATCAAAGACGGCATTGTCAGCGGCTTGCAGAACGCAGCGGAAAGCATTTCGCAGTTCGCAACTGAGGCAAGCACATACTTTTCAGATCTCGCGACCGGCGCAGAGGAATACCTTTTCCAGCTCGGCACGGAGATCTACACAAGCGTATCGGAGGGCGTAGCAAACGCCATCATGTCGGCGTCGGAATTTGTTACCGGCCTTGAAACGGCCTTCTCGGAGGCTGTGGAGGGCGCAGAGGCATACCTGAGCGCGCTCCCAGGCGTTGTGGAGGCGTGGCTCGAAGAAACGGCAGCAACAGCCGGAATGATTGCGGCGGGCATTGTTCTCGCAGTCATTCAGTGGTTCGAGCAGCTTCCTGGCCTTGTCAGCGCGAAAATGTCGGAGATGTTTGCGGCAGTCACGAGCTGGTGCAGCAATATTGTCGGTAGTATTCGGAGTTGGTTCAGCCAGATTCCGGGCATTATCGGCGGCTATTTTGACAGCGCAATCCAGACTATTCGCAGTAAGATTGCCAGCGCCTGGAGTTACGTCAAGAGCGCCGGAGCGAATATTGGCGCACGGTTCAACATTGGATACAACGCAGGTGTCTCGGCGGCGCGCAGCGCAAACGGCGGCGTCATCAACAGCCCGCTCCTCACGTGGGTTGCAGAAGCAGGCTATCCGGAGGTCATTATTCCAACAGATCCGGCAAAGAGGGCGCGCGGCCTGTCCTTGTGGCAAGAGGCGGGCGATCTTCTCGGCGTTCAGCCATCGACAGACACCGGAAATCCTATTCCCAGCGGGGACGCATCGTTTACGCAGCAGATTGCAGAATTTGTGAAGGGTAGCAACCTTTTCAGTAGCGTTTCCAGCCTGCGGCCAGCTTTTGCAGGCGCGGGAGCAGGAAGCGGCGCAGGGAACGCAGGAAGCGAAAGCAGGAGCGGCGACAGCTATACATTTAGCGGCGTGAGCGTACAGATCGGGAGCAACCTCAACGAGGAAGAAATGGCGCTTGCAATCGGGCGCCGGTTCCTTTCGGAGATCAAGCAGAGTTTCCAGAATAGGGGGTGATATTGTGTTTGGTGGAATTGGTATAACGTCGTATCGAGCAAAGAACGCGCTCATTGATGGGCTGTCTAAAGGGCAAGGCCTCGCGAAGATTGCTGGAGGCCTTCTGAACGAAGCCCTCGGCATCAGTAATTTTGTCAATACGGTTACGTGCTACATCATCGACGCGCAGACTGGCATCGAAATGCAGCTGCCGGTCAACCCGGAAAAGATTACAGTCAAGTGGGGAAGAAAGACGGAAACTGTTAACATCCTCAACATTGGAGAGGTCGATTTTACGACCGGCGATAAGCTCACGGAGGTTTCGTTCGAGAGCTTTTTCCCGCAAGAATACGTTCCAACCTACTGCGTGACAGCGACGCCACCGACACCGACAAGCGCAAACGCGGTGATGAATGCATGGAAAAGCCGCTTTCAGGAGCCGATAAAGGGCTTGAAAGAGCCGATCCAGCTTATCATCACGGGCGCGCAGGACATCAACATGAATTGCCTCCTCACGTCCTATGAATCAAGCGAGAAAGGCGGCGAGCCGGGGGACATCTACTACAGCGCAACCTTTCGCGAATGGAGAGAGATCTACGTCCGCAAAGAATCAGAGGAAAGCCCGAAAAGCCGCGTCAACCTCAAACCGCGGCCCCGGCTTGTGAAAGTGCCTACCGTTGCCGGAGGAATTTTTGGCAGTCAGGAAGGCTTTTGGAAGATTGCCAAAGAACATTACGGCAACGGGGAGAGCTGGAAGCGCGTTGCGCAGAAAAACGCAGCAGGAGCCGTGAGGGGGATGTTGAAGCTATGATTTTCCCTGGTGTATGCAAGTATGACCTTATCTTGCAGAACAAATATTATTTGCGCGAATGCATTCAGAGCATCGAGCTGGAAGATCGGCTGGATGAGATTGCGTACTGCGCAAAAGCAAAACTCGCAGTACCGGACAACCAATTCACCGGCCTCCCCATCATCACGCCCGGCATGGAGATACGATTGAGCGGGACGAAGTTTGGGGAGAGCAAGTACAGCTACTTCATCCAGCCCGGGGTGGTTTGGACAGCAGAGATACAGAATAAGGCGCGTCGCAACTGGAATTTAACCATTTACGACCGCCTTATTTATTTGGCAAAGAGCAAAGATGAATACCTGTTCAGCGAGGGCAGCACAGCGGCGGACAGGATAAAGCAGATCTGCGGCGATTGGAATATACAAGTCAAGAGCATCCCGGACACGGGGCAGGGCCTTGCGAAAGAGGCAAGCCGGGCCACGCAGATTTGGAGCATCATGAAGAAAGCGCTTGTAGAAACCGGCAGCAAGAGTGGCAGGCTTTTCACAATCCGTATGCAGCCGGACGGCCTAGAGCTTTTTGAAATCGGCACGAACGAAGATCCTTGGGTGTTTGAATTTTCGTCGAACCTCCGCAGCGTCACGCAAAAGCAGACGCTGGACGGAGCTTGTACGAAAGTGAAGGTGCTCGGAAAGCAGAGCAAGGGAGAGCTTGCGCCTGTCGTATCGGAAACATCTGCCGATACAGACAAGTACGGTACGATACAGGACATTCTGCAAGACGAAAAAGCCATCGACGCAGGGACGGCATCCAGCAAAGCGAGCCAGATGCTTGGTGGCATACAAGAGACCGTGCGCGTCGAAGCTGTAGATATCAATACGATAAGAAAAGGCGACAAGGTTATCGTCGAGGGGTGGCCGGACGGCCTTTACGTTATCAGCGTTCGTCACGAGCTGGGAAGCCCCGGCAGGATGCAGATGGAACTCGCCAGCAAGGAATACATAAGGAGGCGATATTACCGTGAAAGATAATCCGTTCAAGGAAATCGCAGCAACGCTAGACGATCAAATGCAGAAGCGCGCAGGCGGGGAGATTAACGGCCGGTGGGCCATGCACGAGCTCGGTACGATCGTTGCAGGGATGGGCCTCAAGTTGGACAATTTCGGGCCTGTCATCTACGGATATATGGTCAACCGTATCCTTACAGACGGGGAGCCTTACGTCACAAACACGGAAACTGTGAGTGGCGGCAGTGGGGACGCGGCATACGCGCCCCACTCGCACCCGGTCATTACACCAGAGCAGCAGCTACCGCTGCATGTTGGGGACAGGGTTCTCGTCGCGCCGGTTGATAATGGTCAAAATTTCGTCGTTGAATGTGTTGTTGTTCCGGGGCCGGGGGGTGCTTGATATGCCGAACTTATATCCGACAACGGGAGTTGCCGATGCAGATTACGACGCAGAGGCCAACGGCAGCACGGCAACCTACGGGAAAACCGTACAATTCGATTTCGAAAAGCATGAATTTATCATTTCGCCGACCGGCAAAATGAAAACCGTCGGGGAATCGGACGCATGGGGCGAATGGTGCGTGAAAGCCCTCTGCACGGAGCGCTTCAAGTACCTTGCATATTCCAGCGACTACGGGGAGGAAGTTGACACGTTGATGGGGCAGAGCAAGCCGCACGCGGTCATTGAATCCGAAACACGTAGGATGGTAAAAGAATGCTTGATGTGCGACCCGCGGACTGCGAGCGTAGATAATTTTTCTTTTACTTGGATTGACGATGGATTCATATTTTCCTGCAAGATCACAAACACGCTCGGGGAATCTATGACTATCACAAGAACGGTGGTGAAATGAATGAGCAAAGAGAGCCCTGATTACTTACAGACAGCAGACACGACAGAGGAGGTCATACGCTCAAGGCTCTTGTCGCACGTTGACGACAAGGTAGACAAGGCGGAAGGGTCTTACGTTTGGGATGCACACGCGCCAGTAGCTATAGAGCTCGTATTCGTCCGGATGGCGTTACAACGCGCGCTCGAGCTCGGCTTTGCACAGACAACCGACCTCGAGCATCTCGTAATGAGAGCAGCAGAGCACGGGGTGGCGCAGAAGAAAGCGACGAAAGCGATCGGCACTGTAAAAATCATCGGCAAGGCGGGGAGCATCGTGCCAAAAGGCCTGCAACTCGCAACAGAGGCGGACGCAGACCTCGATGTGAAGAGCGTTTTTTTCTTAACCACAAAAGAGATGACAATCCCGGATTCGGGAGAAGTCGAGGTGCCAATAGAGGCTCAAGATGCAGGCAGCAGCGGCAACGTCGCAGCAGGGAGCATTGTTGTGCTGGCACAAAGCCGAAAAAGCATCTCAGCTGTCACCAATAGCAGCGCAACCACAGGAGGCATGGACGATGAAGACTACGATTCATTGTTGTACAGGTACCTTGAGAAGGTCAGAAACCCCGGAACCAGCGGAAACATTGCTGATTATAAGCAATGGGCTACCTCCGTAGACGGCGTAGGAGCAGCACACGTCATTCCGCTTTGGGAGGGAGAAGGCACCGTCAAAGTTGTCATCATCGACAATAACAAAAAACCAGCGAACGCAGAGATCGTCGCAGCGGTGCAAAAATATCTGTCGGTTGACACGGGAAGCGGAGACAGGATGGCACCTATTGGCGCTACTGTTACCGTCGTGCCAGCTACAGCTAAGCCTATTAATGTTCAAGCCTCGCTGCTGCTGGACCGTGATAGCGGCATGTCAAAAGCAGAGGTAGAGAAGAACCTAAAAACGAAGCTGGATGCCTACCTCAAGAAGTTGGCGTTCCAAGCGAGCACTATACGGTACGCGAGGATAGGTGCAATCATTCTTGACGAAGAGGGCGTTGTCGATTACAACGCCTACACGCTCAATGGAGGAATGGAAAATATCTCAATCGCAGATGATGAGGTGGCACTACTCGGGGAGCTGATCCTGAATGTCGATTAGCAGATACGATGAAATGATGAGCTTTTTGCCGTGGTACTACCGCGACAGCCGGATAATGAACGGGATTATCATCGGGGACGCCGAGGAAATCGAAGCAGCTCAAGGCGCGATCTTACACATACTGTCTCAATTTTACGTAGATACGGCGGATGAACGCGGAATAGGGATGTGGGAGCAAGAGCTCGGCATTACACCCGCGGAAAGCGCCAGCCTCGAACTGCGAAAGGCTCAAGTCAAGGCTAGGCTTCAGCGCCCGGCTATCATGACGCCCCGACGGATCGAGAGCATCGTGAACCTTTTTGTCGAAGGAGGCGCGGCGCATATTGTCGAGGCGGAGGGGCGCTACCACTTCTCCATCGAGATACCTTTCGGAAAGCTAAAATGGCCGCGGGAGGCACGGCAGGCGCTAGAAGAGGCGAAGCCTGCACACCTCGGCTACGACATCTGCTACACCCTCTATGGTGGAGAATTAGAAGACACCGCTCAAGACGAGGTGGCGGACGACGCAAAGAGCGACTTTGTCACAGCAGGGCTCATGAGTTTTTCGGATGATGTCCCTTACGGCATCCCTATCCGTGCTTACAAGCATGATGGCACGCTCAAGAGAGCAGGCACGCTGAACCGTGACAGGATGTTGCACCGCGATGGCAGCGTGAACCGTCGAGGCTTCTCCCTCGACGGTGCGCCACAATGGGGTAAGCATCTCGACTATATCTTCCGCTCTGGCGGACGCTCTGAGCGCAACGGCGCGCTGCAACGCGATGGGCGGTGCAGCCGAAGCGGCGAGAAGCCGTGGAAGATTGAGTACGTTGGCCAGATGGAGGAGCTTTCCGTCCTCGTCATCACACTCGCGAGGGATGGCGCTGCGACATTCGAGGACGACCTCAAAGACTTTTTGCCACGCTCAAGAATCATCGAGAGAGACGGCAGCGGGAGGCATGGCAGCGTTAATCATCCGGTCGACACGGATGGTGCGCTGACGATCACGAGAGCCCGTCAGCGGAACGGGCGCATCCAGCGCGACGGCGGAGACATCAACCTGCATGACGGCTCCATTCGCCGCGGCGGCATGTTCCGGCGAGACGGCGGAGGCATCATGCGGCGGGTAGACATCATCAGCGACCGCCTCAGCGGTGTACAGAGCATCACGCGGGGAAAGAAGGAAGCCCCGCTCTATCTCAAATATCCAGAGATCTACGATACCTACACAGGGACAGAGGAGAGAGGAGCAGGGGAAGCCTTGCTGCTTGACGGCTTCGCGGACGACATGGCGCAACGCCTTCTGCACGGCGGAAACGTGCAGAGAATTGGTAGCTACACCCGCGGTGCTGACAGACAGACAATCTACGAGAGCGGCGGG
>ENA-ORPK01000611-ORPK01000611.1-human-gut-metagenome-genome-assembly--contig:-NODE-611-length-32181-cov-32.292816_pt1 | contig 32181 bp, 20 predicted proteins | sample MGYA00242139_ERZ509068 | MGnify/ENA primary metagenome ERZ509068 (study PRJEB26280, sample SAMEA2338687) | human gut metagenome | biome: human gut; feature: human-associated habitat; material: faeces... | reverse complement strand
CCTTCAAGCATAAAGAAATTCTCATCATGCATGATAATCTGAGAGTCAATAGGATTATTGGCACTACGACAAAAGGAGAGGTAATAGATTGCATCCAAAAAATTAGTCTTACCTACGCCGTTATGGCCGATAAGACAATTGATTTTTGGGGACAAATCCAAATTCACTCCCTTTATGTTCTTATAATTTAAGATGGAAATATTCTCTAAAATCATAGGCTCTTTATGCTTTTGGACTGCAAAGATAGCAGAAAAACCGCAAAAAACGAAAAAAGTAGGCTAGAAATTTCAATATATAAATAAAATTGCGTATTTTTGCAAAAAATTAGGCGCAATCGACTAATATAAAGACCTTAAATGGGATTAGTATTCATTTTTATAAATGAAGACATTCCTTTTATTGAATATTAAAGTTGATGATGCGTTTATCCAACAGAATTAGAATAATAAAAAAAACAAAATAAAAAAATGGCAAAAAACAACGTACAGGCTCCAGAAAGCGAGAGCCTTAACATTCATGAGGCCTTCTTCTTGAAAAACAAGAAGTTGATTCTCGGCGCAGTAGTTGCTATCATTGTAATTATTGCAGGTATTTTCGTTTACAACAATCAGATTGCTGGTCCACGTGAGGACAAAGCAAGTACTATGTTAGGCAAAGGTCAGACTTATTTCAACAATGAAATGTATGATCAGGCTCTCAATGGCGATGGTGCTGGCTTTGTAGGTTTTGCAAAAATTGCAAGTGACTACAGCGGCACAAAAGCTGCAAATCTGGCCAATCTCTATGCAGGTCTTTGCTATGCAAACCTTGGCAAGTGGGCTGAAGCACAGAAAAGCCTTGATGCTTTTTCTTCTAAAGGTGATCAGATGATTAGTCCTGCAGCACAAGCAGCTTTAGGTGATGCTTATGCACATCTCAACCAACTCGACAAAGCAGTGGAAGCATTTAAGAAGGCTGCAAGCATGGCTGATGACAAGGCACAAGACGATGCAAACAACAGTCTCTCTCCTACTTTCCTCATCAAAGCAGGTGAAATTCTTGAAAGCCAGGGAAAGAAGGCCGACGCTTTGAGCATCTACCAGGACATCAAGAAAAAATATGTAAACTCTATGCTCGTTCAGAGTTCAGAGATTGATAAATACATCGAAAGAGCTTCCAACTAATTATGGCAACAGCACTTCATAATTTATCAGACTACGACTTTACCAAGGTGCCAGACGCAAGCAATATGTGCTTTGGCATCGTGGTAGCAGAATGGAATCCAGAGGTAACAGGTGCCTTGCTTGACGGAGCTGTCAAGACTTTGGAAAAGCATGGCGCTCTTTCTGAAAACATTCATGTAAAGACTGTTCCTGGCAGCTTTGAACTCATCTATGGTGCTCACCAGATGGTACTCAATGGTGGTTACGATGCTGTCATCATACTTGGATGCGTCATACGCGGTGAAACTCCACATTTCGACTATATCTGTCAAGGAGTTACCTATGGTATAGCTCGCTTAAATGCCACACAGGAAATCCCTGTCATCTATGGCCTGTTAACAACAAATGACCTGCAGCAGGCTCAAGACCGCTGTGGTGGCAAACTTGGCAACAAGGGTGACGAATGTGCTATTGATGCTATTAAAATGGCAAAATTCTAAATATATATATAATAATAACGTACTATATATAATAAGGTATATGAAACTATATCAGTTATTACAATCATTCGAATTTGAAGAGTTATTCCCTGCAGTGAATGAAATGTATCCAAATGCATACCTGCATCGTGATATATTTGAAAAAGCATTCAACATGCTTTGCAACATCCAGCCTGTAGTTTCGAAGAAAACCATCAGATACGAACTTAAGGAAGATCCAAATAGCAAGGATATGATTGTGGGAGCAGATGACACCAGTTTCAATACAACCTGGGATGCTTGCCTCGGTAAAGAAATAAAAAAAGGAAAGGGTGCAAACCTCAATGATGAAGAATTAGCAGCCAATTGCCTGCTCAATATACTCTTCCTTGGCCGACACCCTCTAAGTTTTGAAAAAGACTACCGAAAACTTTTCAAGTAGTCTTTATACTGCAAGATTGATAATCAATTCATATAAGCATTAGACCTCATCCTCATCGGATGAGGTTTTTTGTTGCTCATTAGTATTATCATCATCTTCTTCATCACTACCTGTATCCAATTTGGTATCTTTACCAACGGAAACAGCACCCATGCGAGAGATCTTAACTACTAAAGGCACATACTCATCACTTGTTACATCTGGAGATCCAATACTTCCTGCAAAAACCAGGTTGTTACCCTCAGCCTGTACATAGACCAAACCAAGCAATGCCCCATTTTGCTGGGTATTCTTATCTAAATATCCCGTAAAATCGGTCTTCAGAAAGGTACGATTAAAAAATTCAGTACCATCCTTACGCAGAATTCTAACCGTAATCTTATTATCAAAATATTTGGTATTATCATCACCGACAGCTAAAGGCAAACTATTGTCTGCTTCACGCTTAACTATAACTTTATAGGTTGAACCCAGCCATTCAACCTCACGAGCCTGTTCATATCCACTCATCTGCTGAGTTTTCTTTGGCTTTGGAGCCTGAGGCTTTGGAGCGATGATAACATCACTCTTTTTCTTTTCACTGCAAGATGTGAAGCCTGTGACAAGACATGCAGCCAAAAGTAAAGGAAATATTCTATTCATCATTACATTTTTATAGATTATGTGGCAAAATTAAGAAAAAATTATCAATTGACAAAAAAAACAGAATAAAAAAAGCACCCTCTTTCACAAGAGAGTGCTTCTTAATCTTTTTACTAACTAAAAACCTATTGTTCTCACACGATATTATAAAAGTTCAGTTTATGAATTCTAATCGTTTATATAGACACTTTGAAAGCAGAAAGGTTTAATACGAAATTGATTTTTCTTCGTATTTAACATATTTCAACACAAAAAACAATCTTTCAAAGTGGTATTTAAAAGAAGAAAAAGTACCCATTATAAAAGATTATCAATTAAAAAGAAACAAAAGAAAAAAAATAATTTGGTTTTTCGAACATTTTGATGTAACTTTGCATTCAAAACAAGACAATTCGTATGAAAAAGTTATTTTTTTTATTATTAATTGCTATCATATACACCTTTTCCTCTTGCTCAGAAAAGAAAACAGAGGAAAAGAAGGCTATCATTGATACTATTCCTATGATGGTAATGCAGATACAAAAATGCAACAGACTTTACACGACAGAAATACATGTCCATAAAATAGTAACTCATGACGACCAACTGAAATTGAAAGGCTCTATATTCAAAAAAGATTTCAATATCAATGTACCAGGTTCCAACAGAAAAGTTGCAATTCCGATGGATGCTACATTAAAAGCATACATAGATTTCAATGATTTTGGGGCACAGAACATCAGCAGAAAGAATGAAAAAATAGAGATTACATTGCCAGACCCCAAAATAATGCTCACAAGCAGCAAAATAGATCATGAAGGAGTCAAGCAGTTTGTTTCTCTCACCCGACGTAACTTTAGCGATGCTGAACTCAGTCTATATGAACAGCAGGGCCGGGAAGGAATCATCAAGGACATTCCCAATATGGAAGTCATTGAAACAGCAAGACAAAATGCTGCCAACATTCTAATTCCTATGCTCATAGAAATGGGATTCAAAGAAGAAAATATAAAGATAACTTTTAGAAAGAAATTTTCTTTGGACGATCTCAAGACTATCTTGGACAATTCGACTATCGAAAAGAAAACGAACTAAAGAAACAGATTTAAAGGCCTGTTTTTAGTCATTATCGAGGATACTAATTAGGTAAAGTTTACCTGATAGAATAAAGATTATAAAAATGAAGAGAATAGAATTCATCATTATATTAGTACTTGTCATTATAATAGGTGGAAGTCTATATTGGTTGGCAAGAGATACTCATGTGGAAGGAGAAAACGTGGGGCAGACACAACTGTCTCCCACACAAATCCGCACTATAGAGAACATCGGGCAATGGGAATTTCTATCAATCAGTGACGAAGAACTCATTGATACAACAAGGCATGGCTTCTTCGGTGACGACAAGTTAGTACGTATCTATTATGGTACACTTCGGCTTGGCATTGATATGAAAGAAGTAAAGGAAGGTTGGATAGAAACAGAGAAAGATACGATTGTCTGTACACTACCTCCAATCAAATTACTGGATCATAATTTTATTGACGAAGCAAAAACCCAGTCTTTTTTTGAAACCGGTGACTGGACAGGAAAAGACAGGCAAAAACTTTATGAGCGAGCTTACAATGCAATGAGAATACGATGCTTATCAAATACAAACATATCAACAGCAGAAGAAAATGCTCAGATTCAATTTTACAAGATGCTCAAGGCTATGGGATTTACAAATGTAAAAGTTAGATTTGAAGAAGAACATAAGAAATAAGTGTTAGGACAAATAGTCACTTTCCAAAACTTCAATTACATAAATATAAACACAAAATAATAAGGTAAATTAAGAGAGACTTATGGATGCAATCAACGATTTTTTCTCAGCTTTCAGTTCATTCCTTTGGGGATGGCCTATGATTATCCTTCTGTTAGGAACCCATATATTCCTGACTGTCCGATTACGTTTTCCGCAACGTAAGATATTGAAAGCTATCAAGCTTTCCTTCAAGAAGGATAAGAACGCAACAGGAGACGTATCACAGTTTGGTGCCCTGGCTACAGCGCTTGCTGCAACTATCGGAACAGGTAATATCATCGGTGTTGCCACGGCCATTGCGCTGGGTGGTCCGGGTGCTGTACTATGGTGCTGGCTTACAGGTGTATTTGGTATATCCACAAAATATGCAGAAGGATTACTTGCAGTAAAATATCGAGTAAAAACGAGACGAGGACGCATGCTGGGTGGACCTATGTATGCATTAGAGAAAGGATTGGGCTGGAAATGGCTGGCCATTCTTTTTGCAATCTTTGCTGCATTGGCTTCTTTTGGAATAGGAAGTACCGTACAGGCTAATGCTATATCTTCTCTGGTAGAAAACCAATATGGAATATCACCATACATTACGGGAGCCATCGTTACTATTCTTGGTGCAGCCGTAATTCTCGGTGGTGTAAAGACAATCTCAAAAGTATGCGGTATGTTAGTCCCTTTCATGGCACTCTTCTATGTCATCGGATGCATATACATTCTCTTTGTCAACCATGCCTATCTGTTGCCTGCCCTCAAGGTTATCCTGGAGTCAGCCTTTACTACCAAAGCTGCAGGAGGCGGCTTTGCGGGTAGCACATTGATGATGGCTGCACGTTATGGTATCGCACGTGGCCTTTTTTCTAATGAGTCTGGTTTGGGATCTGCCCCTATTGTTGCTGCAGCTGCACAAACCCGCAATCCTGTACGCCAGGCATTGGTATCTTCAACCGGTACTTTCTGGGACACTGTCATCATCTGTGCGTTAACAGGATTAGTAATTACCTCCAGTATCATTGCCTATCCAGATATAGACTATCATAATGGTGCAGCACTTACCAAAGCCGCATTCAGTAAAATCCCTTATATCGGTGCCCCCCTTTTAACTTTCGGACTGGCGACTTTTGCTTTCAGTACGACATTGGGATGGAGCTATTACGGAGAGCGTTGCGTGGAATATCTTAAGGGCAAAAAGTGGATGTTATGCTATCGAATGCTATACATCGCAAGTATCTTTGCAGGAAGTGTTATCAGCCTCGGTCTCGTGTGGAACATAGCAGACTGCATGAATGCACTCATGGCCATTCCAAACCTGGTATCCCTGCTATGCCTCAGCGGAATTATCGTACACGAAACCAGAAAGTATCTCTGGAGAGACAGACTTGATAGAGATATGGAAGAAAACGAGATAGAGGAACTGGAAGAAATCGAAAAGATTCAACCACAAATGGAAGAAGAACATCCAAAGAAATAAAGTTCTTGCATCCATATAAACAAAATTGTCCTGACTACATCACGCAGCCAGGACAATTCTTTTTACTAAATCAACAAAAACTAATAAAATTTTATTCAACCTAAACCTAAAAACTTACTTTCTACCGAGAAACTGAATACCTACAGTAATTCAGCTATAACCTATACTTTACCTATATGAAAAACCTAAAACCTTTTTCTGATTGCAAAGATACGACAAAAAGTAATAAGTTGGATACATTTATATTAGTTTTTTGCACTTTTACTTGAGCAAACGTTTGCACAACTCTTTGCACTATAGTCGTTAACATGACGAATATCACGCCAAAGACATTATGCAACAAATATCAGCTATCAGTCATGCTTATACTGTAAATGCCTCATCGGATGTCCCCCCCATGTAGAATCATTTACATAAACAAAACCAAGACGCTGATAGAGAGCCTCAGCTTTAGGATTACCTTTATCGACAAGCAAACCGACTGTTGGTATTCCAAGTTCTGCCCCACGCTCAATAGTAGCCTGAAGCAACTGAGAAGCAATGCCCTTTCCACGGAAATTACTGGAGACGGCGAGACTGTCAATATAGAACTCACCATCCTCTGTCTCATCAGTCATGCCTGTATAATCAATTCCGAAAGCTTCCAATGCTGCTTCATAGAATCGGCGACGGAGCTGATGGAGTTTACCACCATCATAAGCAACACAGATACCAGCCAATATGCCACCAGAGGTATAGGCTGCCAAGACATTACGATAACTATATTGACTATCTTCCATCTCGACCAAACGGGTCATCATGCGATGAAAGTCAACCAATGTATGCTTAGGTCCAGCAAAGTTTTGACAACACTCAGCATTCATCGCCTCCATGATGAGCGATGCTATATGAGAAGCCATGTCAGGCGTAGCATTTTCTATTTTTATCTTCATAATGCTTGCAAAGATAAACAAAATAACCAAGACTAACGAATTTTGTCTTGGTTATTTTTTTAAAGATATTGTGAAAAACAAAAAAATCGGTTTTGTTAGCGTTTAACTACCTCTATTTCAGTACTTCCTGGTTTATATAAATAACCTGTACAAAGAGGAGCATCCACCTTAAAAGCTTTCCATGTAAGCTTAGACCAGTCTATTTGACTCGTACTCTGCGCTATAGGAACTTGCGGTATCAGGCTACCATCCCTCACTAAAATAATACAAGGAACAGGCTTACTTACATTAGGCAGACCAGATTTCTCTGAATATGCAGCAACTTCTTCTGCGGTAGGAATTGCGATATTCTGATACCCACCTTCATAAACTTTTCCATTCTGATAATCTATCCACTTTCCCGCAGGAAGATATACAGAACGCTGATGCCCTCTCTCTAAAAGCGGAGCAACCAGGATTTGGGAGCCAAACATATATTCGTCCTCAACAAGCCACGCTCCAGCATCATGAGGAAACTCTACGAAAAGCGCTCTAACCATAGGCAGTCCTTTGTCAGAACACTCCTTGGCCTGTGTAAACACATACGGCATCAGTTGATATTTCATTTCTGCACATGTGCGGAATGCATCAGTAAAATCCTTGCTAATCAGCCAAGGTTCTGTAGGAGGTGCACCATGTGCACGAGTATGTGAACTCAAAAATCCAAATGGCAACCAGCGGCGATAAAGATCATCAGGACTCTTAGTAACAAATCCGCCCATATCATGACTCCAGAAAGAGAAACCACTCAAACCAAAGCTCAAGCCACCCCTAAGATCGCCTAACATACCAACACTTCCCACTTCGTTAGTGGCAGCATCACCACCCCAATGCAAAGGGTATCTCTGACTTCCTGCCCATGCACTGCGGGCCCAAATAACACCCTCCTGCTCTTCAGAATTAGATTTTACGGCTTCCCAAAGTGCCTGATTATATCTCAACGGATAAAGATTATGTTCATAAAAACCAGTTTTACCGCTTGCATAAAGTCCGTCATAAGGAGCAGCCTCTCCAAAATCACACTTGATTACACTTACACCTTGTTTTATAAGACGAGCAATCTTATCTTGATACCAAGAGATTGTTTTAGGATTACTCAGATCAAGCACGGCATCCTCATAATTCAAGGTACCATTCGCATTACGGACTGCCATCCCTTCATCCACTAATTCATGGAAATAACGGTTTTTAGGAGTAAAATATGGTAACTGCCAAAGACAAGTATGGAACCCCTCTTTTTTCAAGGTTTTCAACATACCCACTGGATCTTTAAAACGATCTTTAGAAAATTCATAGTCACACTGCCAGTCTACTCCAAACCAACCTGTATCAAAATGAATCACATCAGCCGGTATATGGTTGCTTCTTAACTGATGAGCGATTTCCAAACCTTCTTTCTGAGAGAAATAAGAAATGCGGCTCATCCAAGTACCGAAAGTCCAAAGCGGCAACATGGGTGATTTACCTGTCACGTGCGTATATTGGTCCAGAATATCTTTAGGTTCGCCAAAGAATATAAAGAAATCCATGACCTCATCGCCCATGAACAAACGCTGTGCACCGATATAACTTGCTCCGAAATCCGCTGTTGTAGGAGCAGACGTATGCATAAAAAATCCATATCCTCTATTAGAGAAATAAAACGGAACCGGCTTATACATACCATCAGTTTCCGGTCCTTGAGGATCTACGACAGAGATATTTACCTTCTGCCCCACCTTGTTGAGGGAAGTAAAACTTTCACCACATCCATAGATTCGCTCACCTGGAGAAAGCAAAAAAACAGGATTGATACTACGAGAATTATCGCTTCCACGCTTAATAAAATTGAACGGTAGAAGTTTTACTTGCGTACTGTCATTATCAACAATATGACGGGTTTGAGTAAGTATCTTTCCTTGTGCATCTCGTAAGATCAAGCGGAATGGGTATTTCTGTATCTCCAGTTCACCACTTTCATTCTTATATACGATACTTTTTGCCGATGCAGAAGTATTCCAACTTCCTTTGCCAATACGATTGTTACTATTGCCTGCATTTCCTGCAATAAAATCAGGTGCAAACATTGGATCTTCAGCATCGTTCATTTTCGGTTCTATCGGTGAAGTAAAAATAGTAACCCGTAAGGAACGATTACTTATTTTCTGTATTTTGATTTTCAAGTTGGGATCGTTATCATACTGAGTATCCGGAAAATCAAGCATCTGCATACGAACTGGCCAGTAACCATTCAGATTAAAAGCTTGACGAGGAGCCAGACGATAACGCTTCCAGTTCAGCAATCCTTCGCCTTTATTCGTATCAAATCCTGCAATACTATCAGCGAGGAAATAGGTATTTGCCAAATCACAGAAGTCGCCCGACATATCGGGAGCCTGACATTGCAGGTACTCTATGCCATTATTAGTTTTCAATTGCGCCTGACTCGTTATAACAGAAGCCAAAGCGCATAGGGTTAAAATTGATTTTTTCATGATTTCAATATAATTATTAAAAGTAATCAGAGGAAAATCCCCCTGATTACTAAAAATTTAGAATTAGAATATTTCTTTCCGATTGAGAATTTCAATATAATTACTTTCTCATTTAGAAATTCAATATCGCTTCTTTCAGATCAGGCGCCTGTGCTTTAAGTGTACCTTTTCCTTTCAGAACTACGATGCATTTACCAAAGAATGCCTTACGCTTCGGATCGGTAAAACGCTCCAAAGAGGTTTGACATCCATTATCTGTTCCAAGAATGTGGGCATCAGATGAGAAGAAAATCTGATTTTCAGCACGAGGACAAAGATTGCCATCCTTATCCACGACATTTACTTCTACGAAAGTTGTTGGCTCAGAAGAACCATATGCAAGATTGCCTTGATAGGTCTTTTTCAAAACAATATGATCAGGAGCTCCAGCAGTCTGGATAGATTGAACAGCAACCTGCTTTCCATTCTTTCTTGCGACGACCTTCACTTCTCCCGGTTCAAATTTTACTCGCCACACCACATGATATTCCGTAGATTTCTCGTATTCCTTGCCTACATTATCAGCCTTAAAAATCCGTTTTTTACGAATACCCTGACTTTTTCCATTCACAAAAAGTTCTACCTCGTCAGCATGGTTGTAATAACACCACATATCAATCGTCTGACCCGGAATCCAATTCCAGTGTGGGAAAAGATGGAGAACATTCTTCTGCGTCCACTCACTCTGATACATATAATAGCTATCCTTAGGAAGACCCGCTAAATCGATAATTCCAAAATAGCTACTGCGAGCAGGATAAGCATACGGAGTCGGTTCGCCAATATAATCAAAACCCGTCCAGATAAACTGTCCTCCTACGAAATCGTTATGCTTCACAACATCCCAGGTCTCCTCGTGGGTACTACTCCAGGAAGCATGCATATTATCATAAGCAGAACATTTATAAGAAGGGTCACTATATGGTAACCACCATGCTTTAGGAGCAGTATAGATACTATCACTTGGCATCATGTAATAACCGCGTGTCTGCAATGCTGATACACTTTCTGAAAGGATGAACGGTTTGTTAGGGAAATTCTTCGGCACATCCTTGACCCACTGGTGATGATAATTGAATCCGATGACGTCGATGGCACCACTCTTAAAGAGATGATTCTTCGGATCAGGCTCATTACAACCAGCAGTTACAGGACGACAGCCCCATGGATCATGCTCCTTAACAATGCTGGCAAGATGCTGGGTAAGAAGCGAATTGACACTCAGTTCATCACTATGTGCCAGAGAAGAAGCATCATGACCGGCATTCAGAATCAGGTTGGCCTGTTCCAGAGTAAGCGTATCAGCAGCTGCATCCGACCATTGTTCCAACACCTCGTTGCCTATACTCCACATGATAATGCTCGGATGGTTACGGTCACGCTTTACCAAATCGGAGAGATCGCGTTGATGCCATTCATCAAAAAAACGTGCATAATCGCCATTTGATTTCTTACGACGCCACATATCGAAGCTCTCATCCATCACGAGAATACCCATCGAATCACACATATTCAAGAGTTCAGGAGCAGGAGGATTATGACTACTTCTGATGGCATTTACCCCCATATCCCTGAGAATAGTGAGTTTACGATGCATAGCATCCTCATTCAGGGCCGCTCCCAGACATCCGAAATCATGATGCTCGCAGACACCATTGATCTTGATATTTTTTCCATTTAGGAAGAAACCTTTCTTGGCATCAAACCTCACATCCCGGAAGCCAGTAGTAGTTGTAACCTCATCAACTACCTTTCCATTAGCCACTAATTCACTTTTCAAGGTATAAAGGTATCCCTTTCCAATATCCCAGCGATGCGGATTCTTAACCTTGAGTTTCTGTTCCTGACTACCCTGGCTTCTTGCCACCACTCTTCCATCGGCATCGTAAATGGTATTTCTTACAGAAATCTTTAACTTTTGATCAGTAGTCAGAAAATCCACCTTTACCTTTACATCACCTTTCGGAGTGGTAGAAACATATTGTCCCCACTGAGGAATATATGCCGCTTTCATAGTCTTGGTAATCCAAACATGACGATAGATACCGCACCCAGAATACCAGCGGCTGTTCGGTTGGTCGCTGTTATCTACCTTCACGGCAATTACGTTATCGCCCTCCTTATTAATATAAGGTGTAAGATCGTATTCAAAAGTGCTATATCCATAAGGACGTGTACCGAGTTTATGTCCATTGATGAAGACGGTGGAGTTCATATATACACCATCGAAGGTGATAGTAAAGCGGTCGTACTTTTCGTGAGAATTCAGAGAGAAATGCTTGCGATACCATCCAATACCTCCCGGAAGAGCACCACCACTGGCACCCGAAGGATTTGATGGAGAGAAGTCACCCTCTATCGCCCAATCGTGAGGTAGATTTAAACTTCGCCAATGCCCATCAGAATACGCAGTTTTCTGCATACCGGAACTATCGGCTAAAATGAAAAGCCAATCTTTATCAAAAGACTGATGTTCGCGGGCACTCATCTGAAGAGCGAAAAGTCCACTCATCAAAGCTAAGCTAAATATTTTTTTCTTATTCATTCTTATCAACAAAAAATCCCACAGATTGCACGGATTTTCACAGATTTATCATCTCTGGGATAACAACAAAAGTTCTGTGGAATCTGTGGAATCTGCGGGAGATTAGATTATTTCAATTTAACAGTAACAGTCTGTCCTGCATACTTTACCATCTTTCCCTTAGGTGCCTTGTCAAGGCTTACGCCCTGATTTTTTTGAGCCTGAACCAGGACTACATTGAAGCGACGCTTCTGAAGCATACCATCGAAACTACCCTTGCGGGCACCCACAGTGAGGGTCTTCTGTGCATCATTATACTGGAAATCAATAGTAGCGTACTTACCCTTCTCGTAGTTGTAATTGGTTCCTTCATCTTCATAAAGCGTATAAGAACCATCCTTGCCGGCATATACATAGAGGTCGATAAGTTCCGGTTTCTTCTGGTCACTCCATTCCATCTCAGGACCTATTGGAAGTATTGCACCTTCTGGTACGAATACAGGAATCTTCTCGTATGGAGCCTCAGCCACAATAGTCTGACCTCCTGCATAGTATTTACCTGTATAGAAATCATACCATCCCTTCTGCTTAGGCAGATATACATTACGGGAATACTTCTGATACTCACCCACTGGACAAGCCATCAAAGCTGATCCGAACATCCATTGGTCTTTGATATCATAGATTTTATCATCGCCATTGAAATCCATAACCAATCCACGCATCATGGTATAGTCTTTGAAATGAACCATACCGGCCATACTATAGAGATATGGCATGAGACGATAACGGAGTTTGTCATAATAAACGATACTCTTGTAAGCAGGATGGTCTGCCGGTGCAATATTCCACACCTCACGAGTAGGCCACTGACCATGAGCACGATATAAAGGAACAAAGCAACCAAACTCATTCCAACGAGCCTGCAACTCTCTCCACTCCTTCAGATCAGCATTCTCTTTACCCGTCTTGTCAAACTCCTGCTGAGCAGCCACATAGCGGTTTTCTACACAGAAACCACCCTGGTCCATACCCCAGAAAGGAAGACCCGCCATAGAATAGTTCAAGCCAGCAGTCATCTGAGCACGCATATCCTCCCAACGGGTAGCGATATCACCCGACCAGGTAGCAGTGCTATAACGCTGTTCTCCTGCAAATCCAGAACGAGTCAGAAGGAATACACGCTGGTTAGGATTCACGCTGCGCTGACCATGATAGATAGCATCAGCATTCACGATGCTATAAGCATTGAAATATTCTGTAGATGTACCGAGTGCCGTAGGACCAGAAAGAGCCTTGCGATACCACATCGGAGTACAGTCACGAACGTTTGGCTCAGAAGCATCCATCCACCAAGCGTCAATTCCAAACTTATACTTAGAGTAAAGATTTTCGTCCATCTGTCGCCAGAACATCTTTCGGGCACCAGCATCATAAGCATCATAGAAAGAACCGCGGAAGCCGAGCCAGTCGTGAATATCATCCTTGATGGCCTGATGATACATCCAGCCCTTGGCATCCAATTCCTTATAATTCTTTACGGTATCATAGAACTTAGGCCAGACAGAAATCATGAAGCGACCATTCATCGCATGCACGCTATCGAGCATAGCCTGCGGATTAGGGTAACGGCTCTTCTCAAATTCATGGCTACCCCAAGAATCGAGTGGCCAGTAGTTCCAGTCCTGTACGATATTATCTACAGGAATATGCAGGTCGCGGAACTTCTTCAGATTGCTCTCGATATCCTCACTGCTCTGATAGCGCTCACGGCTCTGCCAGAAACCAAGTGCCCACTTAGGATACACAGAAGCCTTACCAGTAAGAGTGCGATAACCAGAAATTACCTCATCGAGATTCTCGCCAGCAATGAAGTAGTAATCCATATCAGGAGACATCTCGCTCCAGATGCTCAATTGCTTCTTCTCCTCCTCAGAACGAGGAGCAGCTACACGAAGACCACAGTAGGATACATCACCATCCGGCTGCCATTCTATGCGAATAGGAGTCTTCACACCTTTCTGAATAGCTGTTTCAAATTTGAAGGAATTAGGATTCCAAGCAGTACGCCAACGCTCAGGGACAACCAACTTGCCGTCGATATAGATTTTCATATAGCCAGCGTAGTAGAGGATAAACTGATAGAAGCTATTGGTAGGTGCCTCTACGTAACCCTCGTAAACGACCTTGGAACCATTCAAAGCAAATCCCTTAGGCAGATTCTGAATACCTCCCTTATCTGTCTGATTACATATTTCAGAAGCCTCAGGCATAGCATATTCAAAATAGATACTGTCTTCACCACGAACGATTTTCTGTCCATTCTTATCTACGTATGTACCTGTCAACTGCCCTTCCTTGCCATCCTTGTCATAGAGTTTGAAGGCACGATTCAACTGGAGATAATCGTCAGGATTACCCCATCGGCAGTATGAATAAGAATCCCAGAGGATACCATAGTTTTTATTAGAGATAACGAAAGGAACACTTACCTTAGTATTATATTGGAAGAGGTCTTCGTTCTTTCCCTTCATATTCAGTTCTTCACTCTGGTGCTGGCCAAGTCCATAGAAAGCTTCGTTGTCGGGACTGTCGAAGAGGGCATGCCATGACCATCCATGCTTCTGCTCCTCAGGAACCTTAGCGATATCAACCCCGATTTCACGATCAGGTACCGTGAAAGGCTTGAAAGTCTTGCCACCCTGAGCCACCTCATTGAGAAGTACATTTCCCTTGAGATCATAGAAAGTAATCTGACCAGTAGCCTCGTTCAATACGGCACGCATGGCTGCAGTTGTGATAATCAGATGATCTCCCTGCTCTTCTACCTTATAATTGGTCTTACTCGTCTGAGGCACAATAATAAGACTCTGCTTATTACGGAAAGATTGCTCCGCAGTAGCTTGTACGCGGATAATTCTATCACTTACTATCTGTAAGCGAATCTGATTAGGACCGAAATTCTGATGCTGTTTCAACTGGACTGTCAGGAAATTGGCATTCTGCAAATATCCTGCTGCTGAAAGAGAGCCTGCACTCATCATCAGAGCAGATGAAATCAAAAATGTCTTAGTTATATTCATTGTTTAAAGTATATATGATTGCTATTTATAAATTTTAAAATATATGATTCCTTAATTATAGTCTATATGTTCCTTAATTATAGACCACATATTCCTTAATTATAGACAGTATAATTGCCCAAAATATACAGAACTGCTGCAAAATTAAAATATAAAAATGAATAATCAACAATATTTTGTTTCAAAAATAAGCACAAAATGTTAACCGAAAGTTATTTGTACGAAAGTGACAGAACCAGGAAAACAAAACATACACACAAAAACAACAAAACTACACCTAAATTAGTAAAGACTACCATTGATACTACATTTAACAGCATGAGATAAGAAAAAGCACGAATCGGTCTGCTACTATATGTGATAAGAAAAAGCACGAACCAATCTGCTACTATATAAGATAAGAAAAAGCACGAACCGGTCTGCTACTATATAAGATAAGAAAAGGGTACCCTGATGCAGCGTTTTACTGCATGAGAGTACCCTTTGTGGGATTCTGGAATGTAATTATCCAAATATCTTTTTCTTATATTGAGAAGGAGTCATTCCATATTCATCCTGGAAATACTTAGAGAAGTATCTTGGATTATTGAAACCTACCTTATAAGCAATCTCGCTGACTGTATAATCACCGGTACGCAACAGTTCTTCTGCCCAATGGATTCTCTTGGCACGCAGATACTCGGAAGGAGTAGTACCCGTAAGAGAGACCATGCGCTTGTAGAGTTGCACACGAGAGATGCACAGATGAGAACTCATAGATTCCACACCCGTATCCGGATCACCCATATTATCGCGGATATAGATATCCACATTTCTCAAGAATTTCTTGTCTCCCTCTGTCATCACATATTCCTGCACAACCGGAGCACCTTCTTCTGCCTGAGCAGTTGGGGTACCGTTGCCCTGCTGATTACCAGGCTGATAAATATCAGAGTTCATTGAATCAACTGCAGACAAAGATCCATCTGAAGCAAAAGTACCCATAGACATGCCATGACCATGGAAGGTACCCTCATCAGAAGAACCTGAAGACAAGGCATCATGCCCAGTTGCAGATGTAGCAGAAAGAGGCTGAGCGTTGCTAAAATTGGCATTTTTTCTCTTTGCCCATTTCATGAGATTTCTGATACGCAGATTGAGCAAGTCTATATCGAAAGGCTTTGTTATATACTCATCTGCACCATTTTCCAATCCCTCTTTCTTGTGTTCAGAAGCCAGTCGGGCTGTCAGCATAACAAATGGGATATCAGCGGTCAACTCATTTCCCTTTGCCAACTTACAGAGTTCGTTACCATCCATCTCCGGCATCATGACATCACTCAGAATAATGTCAGGCAAAGGTTGGGTCTGCAGTTTTTCCCACGCTTCCTTACCATTTACGGCTTCCTCTACCACATAATTCTCAGAAAGAACTTCGCTCATAAACTCACGGAAGTCATCACTGTCGTCCACCAACAGAATCTTCGGTTTCAGAGATACAACGGTCTCTTCTGACGGAACTTTTGAGGAGCTGTCTAATGGAACGTTGGAAGAACCAACTGATGCGACAGATGAGGAACCAACTGATGAGACAAATGAAGAACTACCTGATGCGACAGTTGAAGAACCACCTGATGGAACAGTTGTCGTTCCGTTAGTTTGAATTGACGACTCTGCAGAAGAGGCAACTGAGGATTCAGAAGAAGAACCAAGAGCGGCGGATGCAGGAGATGTTGCAGATGTAGCAGATGCAATCAAGGCAGAAGATGCAGAAGATGCGGCAACTACCGGATTTACTTGTCCATCCTGCGACTTTCCGATAGAACTATCCTGTCTCAGCGGAATATTGACAGTAAAGACAGTTCCGCCACCAGGATTGTCTGCTACAGTTACATTTCCGCCATGCAGGTCGGCAAACGCCTTGACCAGGTTGAGTCCAATGCCACTTCCGCCGTAAGGCTGCATTTCCGTACCGTTCACCTGATAGAATCGGTCAAAGATATGGCGCTTATCCTCATCACTGATGCCTTTGCCCGTATCAGCTACTTGAATCTGGAGAACATCTTTGGCAGAGCCATTGATCACCAGTTCCTTCACCACAGACAGACTGACCGTTACACTACCATGATCTGGCGTAAACTTATATGCATTGCTCAACAGATTGTTGACGATTTTACCCAACTTATCTACATCAAACTCCATGAGCAACTGAGATACAGATGAAGTGAAATTCAATCTTATTTTATTGTTCGCCAACAACTGGAAAGAGCGACAAATGTTCTCCACATAAGATACCACCTCTACCAGCGTCAGGGTTAGCTTACCCTCACTCTGTTCGATTTTTCTAAAGTCGAGTATCTGGTTTACCAATTGCAGAAGCCTATCAGCATTGCGATGAATCATCTCCAGTTTATGTTTCTTGACTTCATCCTCCTCTTTCTTGATCATATTGAGGAGTGGAGAGATAATCAGGGTAAGCGGCGTACGGAGTTCGTGACTCACATTGGTAAAGAAGTTGAGTTTCAACTCGTTGAGTTCTCTATCCTTTCTGATATTCTCCTCCATTTTTTCTTTTTCGAAAATTATTTTCTGCTTTTCGATAGTTCTCTTACGATAGAAATAGAAGAGTAAGAAAGCAAGACACACATACAGCAAATACGCCCATATTGAGAGATAGAAAGGAGGATTTACATCAATGATCATCTCGCTGACATCATCGCCTACCGTTCCATCCCCGTTCACGACCTTCACCTGCAAGGTATAGGTATCTGGTGAGAGATTGGTAAAAGTAACTTCCGGCCTGCCCAGCGGAGTCATCATCCATTTATCTGTGACTCCCTTCATGCGATACATAAATCGGTTTCGCGATGGAACAGTTACGTCTGTAGAAGCCAGTTGGATGGTAAAGGCATTTTCCTTGTAACTGAGATTGAGTTTTCGGCACTCATCCAAAGCCTTGTCAAAAACCACTCTTCCCTCATATTCCTCGCCAGCGGCCAGCGGATGGTCGAAGAGAACCAGACCACTGAAGAGTGCCTTTACATGCTTCTGAGGCTTACGTTCCATCTGAGTATCAATGATATTGATGCCATCCTGACCACCCACTAACAATTTACCTTCTTGGGTCAAGAAGGCAGCACGATAATTGAAATGTCCGTTTTGTAATCCGTCCATATAATTATAGCTGGTCATGTTTACTTCCCATTTTCCACGATTATCCTTGGATAATTTTACATGACTCACGATAAATTCAGATACCAGCCAGATAGTATGCGCTTTGTCTTCTACAACGGCACAGCCCACGGCACCCTGGGTACCATTCTGATCGTTGAGGATTTCCATCTGTCCCGTCTTTGGATCATACATGGTAACACCAGCAGGTGTAGCCATCCAGAAGAGACCGCGACTGTCGCAAATAGCATGGTTGATACCCGGACTCGGGAACGACCTTCCACCCTTAGCAGTAAGATAATTAGTCATCTTATAGGTATCCGTATTCAGCACTGTCACGTTCTGCGAATGGCCTATCAGTACATCTCCATTCGGCATCGGAGCAAGCGAATTGATATAATTGGAAGGTATCTTAGAATTTTCGATTTTGAAAGTCTTAAAAGTTTCCTTCTGGGTATCCATGATCTGAAATCCACCGCCCAGAGTACCAATCATCAGGCGATGGTGCTTGTCTTCTGCCAATGCCCAGACACTTTGCTGTGCAAGTCCATTCTTTGACATCTGATAAGCCTTCCACTGCCCATTGCGATAACAGGTCATGCCTCCGTTGAAAGTACCGAAGTACATTGAACCGTCGCTCATCGTTACGCTGCTCACTACGACATCCGACTTCAATCCAGTCTGAGCCTTTCCATAATGAATTCGCTCACCTGTATTCGGATTGTAGCAGATGATGCCCGCATCATTGGTTCCGCACCAGTAATTGCCCAACTTATCCTGCGTGATGGTGCAGACATCACCCAGATAGATGGTTGAAAACTTGGTAGAAGATTGCGAATAGTAAGCCACACCATTCTTGTTGGTACCAATCCATACAGCATCGTTCCTGTCGATGATAACTTTTTGTAAGGAGTTGTCAGGAATGCTTCCAGTCATTCCCTCTCTCTTCACATACTGCTTGCATTTCCTTCCCTCCAGATCAAGTACAAACAAGCCATCATGATCCGTGGCAATCCATAGTCTATTTTTTCTGTCATAGGCAATATCCCTAATCAGGATTTTATTGTCTGTAGGCATACTGATGCCGAGCGATTTGATAAAAGTGCCCATCCCGTCATACCATTTTTTGCGAAGGGAGGAATAGACATATACGAAATCATTGGAGAGTACCCAGTAGTTATTATGACAGTCGATAAAGGTATAAACAGTTTCATCCTTGATATGACAGGTTTGGGTAAGATGACGGTTCACCCAGAGCACCTTGCCTTTCAATCCATCTACCCGACAAAGCGTTCCGTTTCTGAAAGAAAAGACTGCAGTACCCTGCTGTTCCGTGACACAAGACACTTCCTTCTGATCTTTCACTCCCAACTGCGCAAAGCTGAAGAATTTATGCTTCATCGTCTTTGTATCGAGGAAGAATACACCCTTACCATACATCACGAACCACATATTCTTATTAGCCTCTATGAATACTTTTTGGGGATATCCTTCAATACCGATTTTCTTGAGCCATTTTTCAGGATTGCGATCGAATTTCTCGTTGGAATATTGATAAATACAGTATCCTACCGCAGTATGTATCCATAGATTACCAAGGACATCCTGCTGGATTTCATCTACAGAATTGTTGGCCAATGAACTCACATCCAAGTTGTTGTAGAAGAAATTCTTGAATCGGAAACCATCGTAGCGATCCAGTCCGGACTGTGTACCAAACCAGACATATCCCTGCTTGTCCTGCAGGATAGTATTCACTTGTCCGTTGCTGAGTCCATCTCGATTGGATAGAAGGTTGAATTCCATCTCCAAGTGGTTAGCAGCCATAGTAAGCGGTACCCATATTATCCAGCAGATAAGGGTAGAGATTAGTTTATTTTTTATTATCATCTTTCTTTTCATTTTAGGTAATTATTGAATTAAGCCTTTGACAAATAGCGGGCGAACATCTTATAGTAAGCTATCTTTTTAATAGTAAGGTATCTTCTAATAGTAAGCTATTTGCAAATATGAAATTAATCAACATCTGATAAAATTCTGTAAGTAAAACTTTCAGTTTAGGTTTCCTGAAAAAACTACAGAGTTTCATTAAATATCATTGTTTCCAGCAGCAGGAGAATATTCTATCTACTGATCATCAGAGAGTTAATATCCTCTCTCCTACTGGAATATCAGTCGTTTTATAGCGATTCCTGTTTTTCAGAACTTTCTCTGATTTTCAGAATCATCGGCACCACCTCTTTATATATCTTCTCATCTCCATTGATACTTCTCATCAGGAGTTCACATGCCTTGGTTCCCTGTTCGTGGGCTTTGTCCATGATGGCTGTGAGACGAGGAGTAACGAAGGCAGCCGAGTCTCCATCCGTAAAGCCGATGATGGCAACATCCTGCGGAATGCGAAGCCCTTTGGCCTTGATGGCGTCAAAGGCCGCATAGGTGATGATATCGTTGAAAGCCAGGATAGCATCCGGCCGATTGTCGCTTTCCAGGAGTTTCAGAGTTGCATTGCGGGCCACATCGAAATCAATTTTGTCACAGACAATCAGGTTTCTTTCTATCGGAATATGATTATCTCTGAGAGCCTCCAGATAGCCGTGCTTGCGGCGGCGCACCATATCGAGATGGTTAGGACCGCCGATGAATGCGATACGTTTCGAACCGGTTTCGATGAGGTGCTGCGTGGCTTCCTGCGCTGCCACATCTCCATTTCCTACCACCTGAGAGAACTTGTCTTCCAAACAGCAGCGGGCGAAGAATACAAGCGGTATGGACATCTTATGAAGTTGTTCGAAATGAGAATAGTCTATGGTATCCTGCGCCAGACAGGCAATGATGCCTTCCACGTGCATATTGAGGAAGTTGTCGAGTGCCATTACCTCTCGCTCATAATCTTCATGACTGTTGGCACTGATAACGGAATAACCGTGTTTGGTTGCATAATCTTCTATACCATCGAGAACGGCAGCATAGTAGTGGGTCACCAGATTAGGGACGATGACACCTATCACGCGCGGTGCTTCCTTGCGGAGGCTCTGCGCAAACGGGTTAGGTCTATAATTGAGTTCCTTGGCCAGATCCTTAACCTTCTTGGTCATTTCCTCGCCCACTTCGTGGCTGTTGCGCAAAGCGCGAGAAACGGTAGCTATGCTGACACCAAGCTGGGCTGCCAAATCCTTCAAAGAGGTTCTACGTTGTTTCATTTAGTTACTGATTTATAGACAATTAAGAGTTCATTTAATTACACCTCACAAGCATCTTTGTTTAGTAAAAACTTTATCAAACCAGTGAGTACACTTTTTCCTCTGCAAAGATAGTATTTTTTCTCTAAAAGCGCAAACGTTTACGTGTGTTTTTTCACAAATTTAGAAAGATTATCACTAAAAATGTACTAATTTTGCAAATGAAAGTAATGAATAGTTGATAATAAGTTAGTTAGAAACAGGTAAGGCTTGGATTTGTCGTGAGGACAAGTTTAAGCCTATTTTTTAATTGCGAATTCCCTTGAAAAACTTTCTCCAAAAATCAGATATAGTATTCTGCAGTATCCACGAGTCCTGCCCTCAGCGCATACTTGGTAGCCTCATGAACATTGTTCACATTCAGTTTGCGGAAGATATTCTTGCGATGGGTGTTCACGGTATGGAAACTTGAGAATCGCTTGTCTGCTATTTCCTTGGTCGTCATGCCGAGAGCGATATCCTTCAGAATCTCCGTCTCTGTCTTCGTCAGGTTAACCTTCTCCTCTACCTCATGCTTAGGAGCCAGAAGCACTTCCATCATGCGCTGACAGACGAACCGGTTGCCATGCACGCAGAACTTGATGGCTTCCTTAATTTCTGAAAGCGGACACTCCTTCAGCAGAATACTGAACTGCATGCTGCTGGCTATCAATACCCTTACCAGCTCGGCACTCAGATCTTCGCTGAAGAGCAGCCAGCGTGTGTGAGTGAATCGCTGCTGGAGTATCAGCAGTTCATCGGCATCGTTGATATCGAATGAGGTGTAGTCTAAGACCACTACCGTATCGTCGTTCTCCTTCAGCGCCAGCATCAGTTCGGCCTTATCATCCGTATATTTCCATTCCATTCCTTCCATCCCCTGCAGCACGTATATCATGCCCGCACGGGTGATGTCCTGTCTGTCTGCTAATAAAATTCTCATAGTTATATTCTCTCTTATTTTTTTATTATGTTGTTATTCTCCTTATATATTCTGTTTACGCACTGTAGCCATCGCACCCCGATTGATTTGGAGGATGGTGATACCGGTTCGATATTCAACTGATATTTATTCAGTTTTTATACCATTGATATATCTCTATAATGCAAAACGACCCATAGGCAACTTTGAGGAGTCGCCTATGGGTTATTTTTCTCGTATATCAGAACGACATCATGAAACCGAAACGGATACCCCACTTGTCGATGTTGTTGTTATTAAGATAGGTGAGTCGTCTCACATATTCTACAGAGAAGAACTTGAAGATGTTGTGCACACCAGCCACGCACTCCCAGTAAGGTGTATCATTCATCACATGAGAGTTCTTAGGGAACTTGAACAGCCTTCCGTCTCCCTGGTTCTTCTCCAGATATGGGTTGTTCTTGTCGGTAAGATGGCCCCACACGCCCTTGATGGCAAACCACTCGCGCCACTTGAGTTTCTTGATGAGCGGAATGCGGTTGAGCAGCTTGCCGTTCATATCCCAAGAGAGTGCCCAGAACACCTGGCGGTCGTTGAGAAATTCCCAGTCTTTCATCAAACTGATTGTTGTCTCCTGCTCAAAGTAAGAGAGGTTGATAGGAGGCAGGATGAGCATTGGGAACGGCACCTTGTTCCACTGTGCCTGTCCGATGGCATGGAAGTCGAGATAACCCCAACTTCCGAGCCACTGGCGTTTGTAGATGCTCAACTTGGTGATATTGCTGTGATACTGACCGCCCATGAAGCCTCTGAAGCCCATCGTATGCGAAAGTCCGATTTCCGGACTGTCGAGATTGATAGGCAGTCGCTGCTGCTTGGTATTCACATAGGTAACACCCGGATTATAGTTGATGCCCACGTTGAGGTCGGTCATGCGGATTTTCTTCACCTCAGTACCATCCAGATGATAGTAGTGGAGATTGCCCACCGTGCGGTTGCTCTGGAAGCGGAGACTCGTATTGAATCGGAAGCCCCAGTCGGTCTCGTAGGTGAATGCCAACTTCTGGCGGTGGTAGAGGAACATCTCGTCCTGAGTGGCTGCACGGAAGGTCATGAAGAAGTTGTCCTTATTGTGCAGCAGGTTCTCGTCTGAAGGAGAAGTCACATCTCGGGCCACCTCGAAAGTAAGGTTGCGCATCGGGAATTCAAACGGACTGTTCTTCTTCTTGTTGAGCGAATAAGTGAAGATATTGCCCGTGTACCAGTCGTTGCTCTTGGTACCGTAGGCTGCATATCCGTCCCAGAAGAAATGCGGATTGAGGGCAGCCATGGTTCTACCGGCCAGTCGCAGTCGGATACCATCCACGAAGTTCTTGGAGATATAGGTGTTCACCGGTCCGAGATCGAACTTGCTCTTCTTGCCGTCCGTACCGCCTCCTATCTCCACGTAGTTCTCCATCAGAGCCTTCACGAAGAAGATGATATACTTGAATCCCTTCGAGTTTTCCATGCGGTGGATAAAGCTGTCCATCGACGATTCACTCTTTGTGAGATCTACCTGCCTGTATTTGTTCCAGTAGGCCTCGTCGCGGTTCATGGCATCCATATCGTGCCTTACCTTGGCCTTACCCTTGAAGAGTATCTTCGGCAGTTCATCGAAGGCATAGTCGGTAAGTCGGGTGTTCCTCACCACGAGCAGGTCTTGCAGCACACTGTTCACATGCAGTTCGGCTATCATATCGTCTTTCGAGAGCACCCATTCGCCGTTGTCGAGCCTGGTGTATTCCTGCTCTATTTTCATATTCTTCACATAGTTCACGTCGGTATTGTGAGGCATGTAGAGATTGCATTTCTTCACGTGCAGCGAACTGTCTGCGAGAACGTACAGCTCTCCACGGAAACCGAAGTCCTGCGAATTGGCAGGTATAAACTGGAGATGATAGCAGAGGTCTCGCTCTACATACACCGTGTCTTCTATATAATAATGGTAGAAGGAGATGCCCGTTCTGCCGATAGGCGAAGGGAACGGATACTGCAGCAGGCGCACGTAGTCGTCGTAGATATCCACATCGGTGAAGGCATCCTTGAGGGCAGTGTTGAGTATCTCGCCGGTCTGGATTACCTGTCCGATACCATTGCTCTGCTGGCCCTTGATGATGTCTTTCTCTGTCTTCGGATCCTTGCGATAGATGTGCTGCGAAACCGTCTCGTCGATGCTCACCGGAAGGGTAAGCTTGCCGTTATAGGGAGAGGTCTCCACCTGATCCAGAAGGTACTGTCGCTTACTGAAGAACTTGCCTTCCAGCTGCTCTTTCTTCAGGTCGTTGAGGGCAAGCGTTATCTTCTGATACTTGTCATACTGATAGTAATCATGATTGCCGAGATCGGTCTTTTTCTTGGCAGCTATCACTCGCCTCATCAGCTCCACGGCAGGGTTGTCCTTACGACTGTATTTGCCTCGCTTGGTCTTCACCACCACCTCGTTGAGCTTATGGCTGTCGTCCTTCAGCTTTACTTCTATGAAATCCATTTTCTCGTTTACGCTGATGGTCTGCGACTTGTAGCTCAGGGCAGATACTGTGAGCACCCAGCCTGGATGTTTCTCGATGGAGAACTTACCCTGACTGTCGCTGGACACGGCTATCTTATGCCCGCGGTATTGCACGCTGGCATAGGAAACGGCAAATCCATCCTCATCTATGACTCGTCCTGTTATCTTTTGTTGGGCCATCAGCTGGAGTGTAGAAACCAGCAGCAGCGCAACTACAAAATACAATTTTCTAAAAACCTTCATACCTTATTAATATATAGGAGGACAAAACTGCGATGCCCTACCCTTAACAAAACTTTTGACTACTAACTGCTTTTTTCGTCAACTTTCTATTTCTGGCTGCAAAGTTAAGAATATTCTTCTGAAAACCCGCGAAAACTATTTAGTAATTTAAGTTTTTTATAAGATTTAAATGCTTTGCCGCCTATTTTTTCAGATTTATATCAAAATTAAAACTGAAATTACTGAAATTGACATCGCTGAAGGATATCAAAGAGCAGATAATCAAAATTAAAACTGAAATTACTGAAATTGACATCGCTGAAGGATATCAAAGAGCAGATAATCAAAATTAAAAACTGAAATTACTGAAATTGACATCGCTGAATCTAAAATTCAACTTATAAGTCTGCAACTGAACCCAAGAGAGAGAGAAGGAACCTACTGAACCCAAGAGAGGGAGAGAAGGAACCAACTGAACCCAAGAGAGAGAGAAGGAACCTACTGAACCCAAGAGAGGGAGAAGGAACCTACTGAACTCAAGAGAGGGAGAAGGAACCTACTGAACTCAAGAGAGGGAGAGAAGGAACCTACTGAACCCAAGAGAGGGAGAAGGAACCTACTGAACCCAAGAGAGGGAGAAGGAACCAACCGAACTCAAGAGAGGGAGAAGGAACCAACTGAACTCAAGAGAGAGAGAAGGAACCAACTGAACTCAAGAGAGAGAGATCCGTCAGAAGCCCCCCTCAAGCAATGTATTACAGCAGATAAGCCTCCATATCAGAGAGTTTCGTCAGAATCCCGTCAGGAACACTCTCGTCGTATTCCTTCTTTTCCCATTGCAATCCCTTGATCCACAATGTATGGCAACCCAGCTGACGTGCCGGAAGGATATCCTTGCTGAAGGTATCTCCCACCACCAGCACCTGCGAAGCCGGCAAATCCAAAGCACAGACACCCAGGGCGAAGATAGCAGGATTTGGCTTGCGAACACCCACTACCGCCGACTCTATGACGCGACTGAAATAACCGTCGATGCCCGCATCCTTCAACACCTGATTGATATTGCCATAGAAATTGGACACAAGAACCATCGGATAACCCGCCTGCTTCAGATGCTCCAGCACCTGTTTGTTTTCAGCCAAGAGCTGCTGGGTCTCACTATTGATATAGGCTGCCAGCGATGCAGAGATTTCTGCTATCTCCGACTCACTCAACTCAAGCCTTTCAGCAAGAGCCTGCTGCTTCAGGGCATCATCCTTACCGGTTTCCAACAAAGGCGCACCAGCGAGGAAAGACAACTGGAAATGTATCTTCAAGCGGAGGATATCCTCGAAGTGGTCCTCAGCCTTCACCAGTGGATGCACTGCCAGCACACGCTCACCATACACGTAAGCATCGCGGAAAGAAGACTTGCCGATGGATACACCCGGCTCCACCTCCTCATCAGCATTCACGCCAATACCGAAGTGCTCGTAGCCTTTCCACAACACCTCCGACCAGTGGTCGCCCCTGGTATCGAGCGTACCGCCATAGTCGAAAATAATTCCCTTTACATCCAGTTTCTTATTCATCATTTTTCTGTTTCAAATCCTTATTTCCTATCTTGATAAGCAGGATGCCGACAGCTATCCAGAACAACTCTCGCAGGCGGGTTATCAGACCCGTATAGACGCCTAATGCACCCGTAAGATGCAGCCCGTCCACCGCCAGAGCCAGACCACCCTCTCGCGCTCCCAACTGCATCGGAGAGAAGAAGATGAGATTGCTGAAGAGCGAAGAGAATGCCAATATCAGAATACTGTCGAGAATGTTCACATCCGCAGCGAAAGCCTTCAGGATGAGATAGATTTCCACACTCTGAAGCACGCGCGCTGCCACCTCGGAAAACAACGAGAGATAGAACGTGCGCTTGTGCTGACCGTGGAGCATCGCTATCTGGTCGTCTATCTGCTCCAGCGTTTCCTTCTTAGATTCCGCAAAGCCTCTCGCCCATTTCTTCACCATCGGGATATGCGTAAGGATTCGGATGCCCTTCTGAGCCATACCCGTGCGATAACCGCGAGAGAAGAAGTAGATGCCCAGCAGACAGAATGCGCCTATCAGCACCAGCATGATGCCCATCGGAACGCCTACCGGATACATTGCCACGAAGAGGAATATCGACAAGAACCAGAACCAGAAATGCGAGAAGATGTGCATCATCACATAGAGGATAACCGACGAGGTGGCCTTGCTCACTCCCGTATAAGGCTTCAGCTCCATGATGCGGTAAGGCTCGCCGCCCATCAGTCCGCAGGGCGTAGTATAGTTGAGTGCAAATCCGCTCACAGTCAGCTTGTACACACGCCAGAAGGAAAGCCCCTTCACCTTGCCCTCGTCATTGATGATGAGATACCAAGAGAGCGTGTTCACCATATACACCGCCAGCCACAGGGCGAGTATCAGCGGAAAGTAGATGCCCGCCTGCTTCAGATAGCGCCAGATGTCGGTATAGTCCATATCCATCGTACAGAGCATGATGATGATGGCGATGATACCGAAGGCCATGAAGATATTTCTGAACCGATTATTCATAAGAAGCTATTTTAACTAAAATCTCACAACAGAGCTTTTCGTGGCGATAATGCATATAGAAATATACGGCTGTGAAGACCACAATCTCCACACAGAAGTATATCCATGGCATACCCACCAGGATGCTCGCAAAGAGCGTAAAGCTGCGCCAGTTGAAAGTCAGGAAGTTGGCATACTTCATCAGCGGCAGACTGCCCTTGCGGAAATCGGCACGCAGCTCATCCGGCAACTGGTTAGGATACTTGTGGCGAATGGTTTTCTTGAGTTTCTGAAACCATGGCGTCTCCTTCTCCTGTGCCAGCGTATAGTTCTTGTAGAAGAACTGGAAGAACTTCTGCAGCGGCTCCCGTTTCCACTTCATCTGCTTGTAGATAGCCACCTGCTTGATGGCATCATCCATCTCGCTCCCCTCCTTGCCCTTCAGGAAGAAGAGGTGTATCTGGCGATAGTAGTCGGCCAGTCGGCACTGGCGGGAGTGGCAGAGCAGACCGCTCACGACAGCCAGTCCCCATATCCAGAAGCCCCACTCTGGCATCAGACGGATGCAGATGCAGACATAGATGGAGATGAACCACAGGTCGCCGGCAGCACCGTCGAGGATACGTCCCAGCGCACTTTTCTGATTGGTGAGTCGCGCCAGCTGTCCATCACAACTGTCGTACATATTCGCCCATACGAGCAGCAGAATGCCCACGATATTGATTTTCAAATCGTTGAAACCGAAGCAGATACCCGCTCCCACACCCAGGAAGATGGAGAGGATGGTTACTACATTCGGCGTAACGTGCAGCATTCTGAAAAATCTCGCCCACTGATAGCCTATCGGGCGATAGAAATAAATGTCAATATGCTCCTCGGTGTCAGCAGACTTCAGAGAAGCTTGATATTCCTGATTTGCCATTTCTTTTTGAATTACTATACCTATTTATATATGATCACTATACCTATTATATATATAATCGCTATACCTATTTATATATTATAAAGGATTTTCTTTTTTTCTATATTTACTGGATTCTCGAAAGAGATAAACTCAGGGATTCCCGAAAGAGATTATCGCAGGGATTCCCTTTTTAATTCTGCTTTCCCAAAATCTGCAACATCTTAATAAACGGATGCTTTTCGAATTCCATGCAGAGACGCTTGGCTATATAATAAGCAGCAGTATCTCGGCAAGGAGCGAAGCTTGGCCAGTCGTTGAAGTCGATAATTCTGAAACTGCCATCCTCGGCTATGATGCAGTCGCCGCCGTAGATAGGAGTCTTGAGCACCGTGGCAGCCCTGTCGGCAGTCTTTTTCAAATCCTCCACCACGAATGGAATTCCCTGCGCATCGCCGTTGATTACTTCAAGACCGAACTTGCTGCGATGACCGCACTTTGACGGATAGAACCAGTAGAAGAAATCAGTGCCTTCCACGCCATAGAACTTCACGAGGTCGCCCTTCAGATGCTCATTGAGAACCACCGGAGTAATGCTTCTCTTCTTGAAGTTCTTCAATACCTTCTCAGCTTCCTCACGGGTCTCCACATAGCAGGTATCCTCCTTTTGCTGCGCACAGTCATTACCACGCTTCAGCCAGCATGGATAGATATCCCAGTCGCCCAGACCGTCAAAAGATTCCACTATCTTGCTCTTCGGCATCGGGATACCGTCCTCCATCAGCAGGATGGTCATCTCCGATCTTATGCAGTTCATCACGCTCACCGGAGTGTTCAGTCCCGGAAGGTCATAAAACATAACCCCCTCCAACTCCAGTAGTGCACTGCTGCTACGGGCCATACTGAAATAGCCAGCCATATTGCTCTTAAACCAGACCTGATTCATAAACTCAGAATACTCTTCAGACTTTGTAAAGTTACGAATTTGCTCTTCAAAAGAATGCTCACGGAATGGATAGACTGTCGCCCCGAGAGCCTCCAGTTGCTTACTCACAGCCTCAAAGATGGCAGCGTCGCTATTTTCACAGTTGGGCGAGTAACAGCTATCGCGCATGATGCCATTGATTATCTTGCCTTCTAAAGGCAGCAGGAATTTTCTTGCCTTGGCGATATCCTCCTTATGATCCACATCGAGAATTTTGTCGATAGGATAAGCCTCCAGGCGCAGACCTTCTGCCACAAGCTGGCGCTGGAAGTTGCGCATTCGGCTCATGCCCTGCTCCATACAATGATCGAGCACATCGAGGGCCTTGTCGCCCAGGCAGTAGATGCCACCAGAAATCAGATGATCGTCGCCCTCGCACTGGTCGTGAAAACCGGTGATGAGCGGCTTGCGGCGGTATCCCTGCTGGTCTATGAGGTTCTCCCCCTCCGCACCGGTCAGCTCCTTCACGCCTACCCAGAGAGGCTTCTCGTCGTCCACGTAAGGAGTCACCGCCATGCAGCCGTCGAGATCTTTGACGCGCTCAAAATGGCGGATATATTTCTTGAATTCCTCTTCACGGAAAATCGTATCAACAGTAGTCAGGCAGAAGCGTTCACCCCTGAGATAAGGCGACAGGGCATGAAGGCTGTGCATAGAGCTTGGGGTAGTTTTCACAATGATTTTGAGCGGCACAGGCAGATCCAGCGACTTCAGATAACGGTGCACGCTGGTACTCTGTTCGTTGATAATGACCACGATTTCTGATGCTCCACAATCCACGAAGATACGCATCAGGCGCTCTATCATCGGCTGGCCACATACAGAAACTAAGGGCTTTGGCTCCTCCACTCCTTCCTGCGCAAGGCGGCTGCCCTCACCGGCAGCAATAATTGCAAATTTCATATTATATTGTTGTTTAATATATTTTTTATTCAAGTTTCGCAAGTTCAGAAGTTAATGAAGTTAAAGGAGTTATCGCTCCCTACGGTCGCTGAGGAGTTAACTCCTTAAACTTCCTGATATGCGAAAGTTCAGTAGAATGTATATAAAGGAACGTATCAGTACTCCTGTATTTTGAACATACTTTGGATACAAAACAACATTCATAGAGACGCAGACACCCTTCTATGATACAAACTAATATTTTTAACGGATGCAAAGGTACAATAAATTTCTGATACGACAAACACTTGTCCGCAAGAATAAAACCTAAATAGCTAAATTATTTTTCATTTCAGATAATTTAAACTTACTTTCTTGGCTCTTACGACAAAACTTCTTACCTTTGCAGCATGAAAAGAGAGAGAGACAACTACACTTTCCTGACTCATGCACCCGTTCATAGAGTCATTTTCACGATGGCAATCCCTACAATCATCAGTATGCTGTCGACGAGCATGTACAACCTCGCCGACACCTATTTCGTGGGCACTATCAATACGCAAAGCGTAGCTGCCGTGGGCATCTCCTTCTCGGTGATGGCCATCATTCAGGCAGTAGGCTTCTTCTTCGGTCACGGCTCAGGCAATTATATTTCCCGCCAGTTGGGAGCCAAGGAGCACCGGAAAGCAGAGCAGATGGCCTCTACGGGCTTTATACTGAGCTTCTTTGCCGGGCTTCTCATCGCCATCCTGGGACAGATTTTCATCACTCCGCTCGCCATCTTCCTGGGTTCCACACCCACCATCCTGCCCTATACAGAGCGCTACTTAGGCATCGTCATGCTCGGCGCTCCCTTCATGACTATGTCGCTCACACTGAACAATCAGATGCGCTTTCAGGGCAACACAATGTCGGCGATGAAGGGCATTCTGTCGGGAGTTTTGCTCAATCTGGTACTCGCTCCGCTGCTCATCATCTACTTCTGTATGGGCATTACCGGAGCCGCGATTGCCACCCTCATCAGCCAGACTTTCGGTTGCCTAATGCTCTTTCTGATGAGTAGAAGGGGACAGAATATCAGAATCCGCCTGAAAGACTTTACTCCTAATAAACAACTTGCGAAGGAAATCATTTTTGGCGGCACTCCTTCCCTTTCGCGTCAAGGATTAGGCAGTGTATCCACCATCCTGCTCAACGTGGCAGCCGGAGCCTACGGAGATGCTGCCATTGCTGGCATGAGCATCGTTACGCGCATCTCTTTCTTCACTTATGCTATCGTTATCGGACTGGGACAGGGCTTCCAGCCGCTCTGCGGTTTCTGCTATGGCGCCCATCTGTACCAGCGAGTGAAGGAAGCCTTCTATTTCTGTATCAAATGCGGTACAGTATTTCTCTCGGTATGTGCGCTGGTAGGCTTTGCTTTCTCCGAATCCATCATCGGCCTGTTCCGTAGCGATCCAGACGTAATCCATGTAGGAGCTGCAGCTCTGCAATGGCAGGTGCTCAGCTTTCCGCTTGTATCAACCATTGTACTCACCAATATGCTGATGCAGACCATCCGCAAACCTATCCGTGCCAATCTTGTGGCAGCAGCCAGAAGCGGACTTTTCTTCATTCCGCTCATCTTTATATTGCCTCATTTCTTTGGTCTGCTGGGCGTGGAAATGTGTCAGGCTTGGGCAGATGCATGCAGCTTTACCATGGCCATTCCTATCGCCTGGAGTGCTTTCAGGGATATGAACAGATT
>ENA-ORPK01000604-ORPK01000604.1-human-gut-metagenome-genome-assembly--contig:-NODE-604-length-32430-cov-4.996417_pt1 | contig 32430 bp, 31 predicted proteins | sample MGYA00242139_ERZ509068 | MGnify/ENA primary metagenome ERZ509068 (study PRJEB26280, sample SAMEA2338687) | human gut metagenome | biome: human gut; feature: human-associated habitat; material: faeces... | reverse complement strand
CCCTTTGCTCAATTATGATATTAGAAGCAAGTCCAACATTTGGGTCTCACTTCAATGGTTAGGCTTTTTTGTTATATATTAGCAATAGTTTTCTTAACATAATTTTTGTAGAATAATCCCATGGAAAATAAAATCAATCACTTAAGAATAAGAATGCTTTCTGAAGCTACTTCAGTTGAAGGACAAGGAGTCGGCAGTGCTTATCTAGAACAAGTAAGCCTAGTAAAGGAAAATAAGGATGTATTTACAGTCCTAGAGAAAAAAGATAAGGGAAAGGCTGATATTTACCATGTGCATACAGTTAATCCTAAATTCTATGTCAGGATGAACAAACATCATGTAAATGTCATCTATGTCCATTTCTTGCCAACTACTTTAGATGGATCCATTCATCTACCTAAATTCGCTTTCAATATATTTAAGAAATATGTCATCGCCACTTATAAAAAAGCTGATGAAATCGTTGTAGTTAACCCAATTTTTATTAAACCTTTAGTAGAACTTGGGATGAAAGAAGAAAATATAACCTACATTCCAAATTATGTTTCCCCAACCCAGTTCCATCCTCTTTCAAAAGAAGAAAAGGATAAGATTAGGGATAAATATAATATAGATAAGGATAAATTCGTTACGATTGGAGTAGGGCAAGTACAGACTAGAAAAGGGGTGCTAGATTTTGTTGAAGTTGCAAAAGATAACCCTGACAAGATGTTTGTCTGGGCTGGTGGATTTAGCTTTGGAAAACTAACGGATGGATATGAAGAACTAAAGAAAGTCATGGATAATCCTCCTAGCAATGTTAGATTCCTAGGTATCATCCCAAGGAAGCAAATGAATGAGATATTCAATATGGCGGATTTATTATTCATGCCTTCTTATAATGAATTATTCCCGATGTCCATATTAGAAGCCGCCTCTACAAAAACCCCATTCTTGCTTAGGGATTTAGATTTGTATAAAGACATTTTATTTAATGATTATCTAGTCGGGAATGATGTTGCATCCTTTTCTAATGTAATAAAAAAGCTTGCAACTGATAGCTCTTTTTATAAAGATGCAGTTAATAAAAGTGAGAAGATATCATCATATTACTGCAAGGATAATGTATCTAAATTGTGGCGAGAATATTATTTTAGGATTTATAATAAATGGGCTAAATGCAAAAAGAAGAAACTTATTAAGCCTTTAAAGGAGAACAATTAATTATGAAAATTGCTATATCGGCCGAATCTACAATCGATTTGCCAAAAGAACTTCTAGCTAAATATGATATCCATACCCTTCCATTTACCTTGGTTATGGGTGAAAAACAAGGATTAGATGGCGAGGTTAAGCCTGAAGATCTTTATGAATATACAGAGAAAACCGGCACTTTACCTCATACAGCCGCGGTTAATGAATATCAATACAGTGAACATTTCGCATCCCTTTTAAAAGAATATGACCATGTAATCCATTTCTGTTTATCTAGTGAAATATCTTGTGCTTGCCTTAATGCTAGAAATGCCGCTGCTAAATTAGATAATAAGGTCGATGTTATCGATACTAGGTCTCTTTCTACTGGCATTGCCCTTCAAGCTATCTATGCTTCTATTCTTGCTAAAAATAACCATGCCCCAGAAGAAATAGTTAATTTATTAAAAGAAAGAATCCCATTCGACCAAGCTTCTTTCTCCCTTGAATCAGTTAATTATCTATATAAGGGTGGAAGATGCTCCTATTTAAAGATGCTTGGTGCCAATATATTAAAAATCAAGCCTGCCATCTATGTTAACGATGGAAAGATGGGAGTGGGGGGCAAATATAGAGGCAACATGCTCAAGGCCGTCATGGGTTATGTTGAAGATACATTAGCTAAATATAATAATCCTGACCATAGCCGCGTATTTATTACTTATTCGACCGCTCCAGAAGAAGTTGTTGCCACAGTTAGAGAAAGACTAGAAAAAGAAGGATTCAAGGAAATAATTCCTACAACTGCAGGTGCTACTATTTCTTGCCATTGCGGCCCTCATTGCCTTGGAATACTTTATTTCAATGATGGCGATGGCCACGTTGAATAATATTATCTAGATGTTTCGCCCTTCCTAAGTGAGGGGCTTTTTTATTAGAGGGGTGCTTGGAATTTTTTAAAATGTTATTAAAAAATGAATAATGCAAAACTCTTAAAAGACTTATAAGCACTTGCCTTGACTAAAAATAATTCTAGCAGCACACCAAATTGGTGATAAAGAAAGCAACCCCTTTTGTAATATAATTTATTGTTATGACAACTTGTTCGCAAAACCCTGTAGTAACGATTAGGAATCTACTCATTTCGGATGCAGTCATAATCAGAAGGCAAGTACCAGAAAAATGGGAAAATTCAGTGTTTCAAGGGCAAATTAGGCAAGAAATTCAAACAAATGTTGGATTAATAGAAGAAAAAAGCTTGGATATTCAGGATTTAATCCGATGGAATCTACATTTTCCATCACCAATTTGGTGTGCTGCTAGAAAAAAATTTTCCTGTCTAGTAAGATGGCTTTTATTAGAGTAAAATAGGATATTACAAAAAAGAAAAGTTCCGTATTTATCGAAGCTTTTAGAAATTTAATTATACTTTAAGACAAATAAGAAGCGTATCTTTTTCTATATGATAGCGCTTTCAAAAAAATAGTTCTTTTCTTTACGGCCGAATAGTTTACATTGTAGAGATAGTTAGATTGGAATTGGCAAGAGGAATTAAATTCAACCTTAAACCAAATCTAGTATAACTTCGGCTTATAGGCCTGAAAGGATATGACATGAAGAAAGTCAATAAATTCTTCCTACTCGGCGGACTCCTTAGTGTAGCCGCTATCGCTGCATCTTGTGGCAACAATTCAACCGAACCTGGTGATGAAAAGGAAACAATCAAAATCCAATTCGTTCCTTCCAATTCCCCAGAAAAATTAGCTACTTTAGCCAAAAAGATGGCTCCTCTTCTTGAAAAGATCGAACCAAATTACAAGTTCTCCATTACTACTGGTACCGATTATGCTGCAACTACAACTGCTTTGTTAGCTGATCAAATTGATATCGGATTCCTTACTGCTTCTGGCTATGCCGAAGTTACCCTAAAAAATCCAGGAAAAGTCGAAGTTTTAGTTACTTCCGTCCGTGATGGATACCAAGTTCAAAAAGACTATAAAACCGAAGCCGACCAAATCAAGGCTATGAATGGCGAAGTCGAAGGCTATGAATACCTTGGACAACAATCCACCGAACAAGTCAACTGGTATACTTCCCAATTAGTCGTTAGAAATGAAGACTATGTCGATGCTAATAAAGATGGCAAGATTGATATTCTTGATATGGCTGGCAAAACTGTTGGCCGTATGGGGAATACTTCCGGCGCTGGATATTTACGTCCTTTAAAATATCTTGCTGACCATGGTATGTCCATGGTTGACAATATCACCGATCCTACAAAGCAAATCAAGGGTATTGATTATGGCAAATCCGGTTATTCCGCCGCTTGCGAAGCCATGATGAATGGCGAAGTCGCTGGATTCTGGGGATATACCGATGTTAGATATTCTAACTTCTATTCCAAATCCGATTCCGCCCATTATCAAGATAAGAAATTATTCACCGATTATAAGGTAATCGCTATCACTGATGGAATCTATAACGATACCATCTCTGCTAGAAGCAACTTATCAAAGGAAAAGAAAGCCGCAGTTGTCCATGCCTTCAAGGAATTATCCAAAGATGGCGATAAGAACAAAGAAGGAACTGGCGCTTATTATCTATATAACCTTTATTCACATACTGGTTATACCGATGCAAAAGATTCTGATTTCGATGGTGAAAGATCCTTCTATCAATATTGTGTCGATCATAACCTTATCTAATTTAAATTAATCCTCTACTGGGGGAGCTAACTGGCTCCCCCTTTTCCTAGATATAGACGGAGAAAAAACAATGATTGAATTTAAAAACGTTACCAAAACCTATCCAAACGGATTCACTGCCTTAAAAAATATAAACCTTACTATAAAAGATGGCGAATTTGTCTGCATTATCGGCCTTTCTGGGGCTGGTAAGTCTACCCTTATTAGGACAATAAACAAGATGCATCCAATTAGTGAGGGTGAACTTTATGTCGATAACAAAGACATATCCAAAGCCAAAGGCAAGGAATTAAGGGAAATAAGACGTCATATAGGGATGATTTTCCAATCGTTTAATTTGGTAAAGCGTTCTAGTGTCTATAAAAATGTATTGTCTGGAAGGGTTGGATACCATAATACATTCTCTTGTCTTTTCTCCATTTATAGCAAAGAAGAGAAAATGCTTGCCTTAAGGTGTCTAGATAAACTAGGAATATTAGACAAAGCTTATACTAGGGCCGATCAACTTAGTGGTGGGCAGCAACAAAGAGTAGCCCTTGCTAGGGCGCTTTGCCAACAACCTCAACTAATTTTAGCAGATGAACCAGTTGCTTCTCTTGATCCTATAACAACTTTATCGGTAATGGATGATTTTAAGCGAATCAACCAAGAAGAAGGCATAACTATAATTGCTAATATGCACCACGTTGACTTGGCTATTAAATATGCGACTAGGATAATCGGCATCAAAGCTGGCGAAATTGTTTTTGATGGTCCAAAAGAAGAAGTAACAGACGATGTACTCCTTAAGATTTATGGACGTGCTTTAAAACGTGAAGAGAAACTCGGGGTGGAAGATCATGAAAAAGAAGCAAAATAATTCTTCTAAAACCCCAATATCGGTTTATTTTGCTTCCCCTAAATTCGATAAAGTCAGAGCTTTTTTCCATAAAGTTAGGTATAAGCAAGTAAGAGTTACTTTTGATAATGGTAACGAAGATAAGATAATCGAAAAGAAAAGGCCGTTAGGAGTTTATATAGCCATCGTTGCTATTGTTGCTTTATTTATCCTTTGTGCATCTTTTACCAGGTTAGATTCAACCGTAAGAATTAGATGGGATAAGATTCCTGAAATCGTATCGCAGCTATTCACTCCTTCTAAATGGAGTTTAAAAACTAAAGATGCCTGGTGGGACTATTTATTTAATGTTGCCTGCAAACGTATTTGGGAAACTGTGGAGATGGTATTTATCGCAACTGTATTAGGTACTTTATTAGCAGTTCCATTTTATTTGCTAGCATCAAATAATGTCACCAAAAATAAACCAGTAAATATAGTTGTCAGGGTAATTATCAATATTATTAGGACTATTCCAACATTCGTTTTAGCCATTATTGGGGCTATATTCTATGGATATAACAATACGGCCGGTATATTTGCCATGACTATATTCACATTTGGGATTATCTTCAAATTGATGTACGAATATATCGAAACCCAAGATATGAATCCATTTGAAGTATGTATTTCTAATGGGGCGAATAGATTAGAGGCTTATTGGAACGGACTTCATCCAAGTGTCTATCCAATGTTTATGTCTAACTTTGTCTATACATTTGAAATTAATATCCGTGCCTCAGTTGTCTTAGGCTTTGTCGGGGCAGGTGGAATCGGGCAACTTCTTTCTGATGCGACAAGTGCCACCCAATGGGATAAAGTAGGGGCAATATTAGTACCATTATTTATCGTAGTATTTGTCTTACAGTTAGTCTCTAATTATCTAAGAAGGAGGGTAATTCAATGAAAAGTATTGAAAAAGAAGCATATGATGCCCTTCCTTGGTATAAAAAGGTTTTCCATAAGGTAATTCATCATTTTACTAGTGTTGAAGATGCATATTCTTGTAGGCCTAAGAAATGGATTTATAATCTAGTTTTCTTTGGGGTTATTGCTGCTGTTTTGCTTTGGTTTAGCCTTGATTGCGGGACTTTTGAGCATTTCAAGAATCCTAACTGGGCAAAACTTGGCAAGATGATGGAAGGATTTATCCATCCTGATTTTGATTATATGTTCGGTGCCAATCCGAATTCCTTATTTGAATTTACCGATTCTGTCGTCTATCAAATAATTGAGACTTTTGCGATTGCCTTTGTTGGGACTACAGTTGCCTCACTTTTATCTATACCATTCGGCTTCCTTGCTTCGAAGATGATTGTAGGGAAATGGTCAATAATATCTGAAGTCATTCTCATTACTATTCGCACATTCCCTGAAATCCTATTAGGCTTGATATTGATTCAAGTATTCGGCTTTGGAGCTTTTACAGGTGTCATGGTACTTTCCATCCATTCAATCGGAATGATTGGAAAGATGTATGCCGAGCAACTAGATATGATTTCAAAAGAACCGTTGGAGGCTCTTGATGCAGTCGGGGCGAGCGCTTTTACTAGGATTCAATTAGGGGTAGTTCCACAGGTTGCGCCTAATTTCCTTTCCGTAATCCTATATAGATTCGATTTAAATGTCAGGACTGCTTCTTTGCTTGGCTTAGTTGGGGCAGGGGGAGTTGGCTATCCAATTTCAATTTATTCTTCAGGCGAGAATTGGTCCCAATTGGCTGCGGTTTTATATGGAGTCATATTCCTAGTAATCGTGATAGATTTGATTTCTAGCGCCTTAAGGAAAAAACTTCTTTGATATGAATACTTTGGTATTGCTTTCTGGAGTTGCAGGGAGTGGCAAATCTAGTTTTGCTAAAGAATATTTTAAGGATGCCAAAGTAATTTCTAGCGATGAAATCCGTTATTCTTTGACTTCTTCTTATCACATCTTGCTTAAAGATATGAATATTGTCTATGACAAGATGATAGAAGAAACAAACGATTTATTTAAATCTAATAAAGATATAACAATCGTCTTGGATTCGACTTTCCTTGATGATTCTAGAAGGGAATATTTTCTTTCTAGAATCAAAGGACAAGATAAGACGATCCTTATAATGTTAAGAGTTCCTCTAGAAGAAATAATTAGAAGAAATAAGAATAGAAAAGAAGATAAGGTTGTTCCTCTAGAAGTAATTAGAGAAATGTATTCTAGGTTTAGCTATCCTAAACAAGAAAACATCTCCCATTATGATGAGATTAAGGAATATAATTGGTGATATGGAATTATTATTTTTAGGTAACGGAGATGCCTTTAATTACATTAATGGCAATAACTCATCATTTTTTATTAAAGATAGGACTTTATTTCTTCTTGATGTAGGGCAAGCTATTTTCCAAAAAGCTATATATCTACAATTATTTGATAATATCGATAACATTGTTATTTTTATTACCCATCTCCATCTAGATCATATAGGTTCTTTAGGTGAAGCGATTTGCTTTGTTAAGGTTTTTAATAAAGATAAGAAATTAACAATAGTCTATCCTTCTAAAGATAAATTAATCGATGCGGTCAAATTATATCCATTAAATGAAGAGGATATTATTTCTTCCTTAGACGGGAATATATTTGGGATTAATTTCCATTTGGAACCAGCCATCCATATCGAAAATAGCTATTCCTATTTTATTGATGATGGTGTTACTAATTTCTATTATTCGGGGGATAATTCGATTTTGAATCAAAATGCCTTGAGGTTATTAAAGGAAAATAAACTTGATTATCTTTATGTTGATGTTGCCCCGGCTCAATCTAACTTCCATTTAGGTTATACAGAATTAAAAGGATTTATCGAGCCAAAGTTAAGGAATAAAGTCTATATCATGCATATGAATTCTTCTTTTGATGTTGGTAAAGCCAAAGAAGATGGATTTAACATTGCTAAGCTTTATAAATAAATAAGTAAGTATTAAAGAAAATAAATATATTTGATAGATACGAAATATTTATAGTTTTAAAACCATTGTTTTTATTTTTATAAATTGAAGTCTATTACTTATCTATTATTAAATTTCATAGTTTATCATCTACTATTTTGTTTTTGTTCCTAGTAGAATAAGTCCTATGAATAAAAATAAAATTATTGCCCTAGGCATGCTTGGCCTTCTATGTTTCTCTTGTTCAGCGAATAAGACCTATCCTTTGGAAGATTATATCAAGACAATTGAATTCGGCTCCAAGTCTAGCCTAAATATCCTTCAACTCGCGGATATACATTTTTCCTTTGCAACCGATAAAGAAGAGCAAAGGGAATACCTCCAAACATTAATTAAGAAATCTGAAGCCGACATAGTTATCATGACCGGCGACCAGGTTTTATCTGCAAATGCAAGTAGCTACACATCTTTATTAGATATTATCGAAGAATCTAGTTGTTCCTATTTCGCCTTTGTCTATGGAAACCATGATGAACAAGGCTTCTTTGATAAACTCTTTCCAATCAGGGAAGGCCTAAAAAGGAGCAAATGCCTCAATACCTATCTAGATGATGATTTATTCGGAGATACTAATTTTGTAATCAATATCAAAGATGGTGCTAATCTAGCCTGGCAACTTTATTGTCTTGATTCAGGCTCCCTTAATCCTGGAAGCTTTAAAATCCCATATGATGTAATTCATGATGAACAGATTAGCTGGTATGAAAACCAAGTAAAGCTTGCCCAACAGTCAAACCCAAATTCCAAATCATTATGTTATTTCCATATTCCTTTATGGGAATTCGAATATGCCTATAGACATGCTTATGGAAAAGCAGATGAATCTACTCCAGGAAAAATAAGGAATTTCTCTGGCACGATGAACGAATATCCTTATGAAGTAGAAGGACTAGGAACTACACAGATATTTGCAGGTTATAAAAGGACTAGCTTCTTTGAAGTAGCGGAGAAACTAGGTTCAACAAAAGCTATTTCGGTTGGCCATGATCATAAGAATAATTTCTGTGCCGAATATTATCTAGACGAATCCAAAAAAGATGATCCAATCGCACTTTGCTATGGACTTAAATCCGGGAACGGCCTCTCTTATAGAGATGATATGCAAGGAGGCAACCTTATTAAAATAAATAAGGATGGAACCTATTCAATGCATAGGGCTAACCTAGATTATTCATTAAATTATTCATTGGAGGCTTTGTTCTAAATGAAAAAATACGATTATATCTATAAATTAATAGATGCCTTGTTACTAACTTTTTCAGGACTACCTATATTTTTCATTGGATGGTTCTTTATTCAGGATGTTGGTTCTAGTTTGGTATTCCTTCCTACATTCTTACCTTTATATTTATCTTGCATTGGCCTTTTCTATTTTTACCACGCCTATCATTTTTGTTTCTTCTATAAAAATAGGGACAAACAGAAACTAGCTTTGAAAGGTAATGGACTAGCATTATCCATTCTAGGATTTATCATTGTTCTATTAGATGTAATATTCCTAAGTAACGGGACTTATAAAGGGTTTATAATTGACCGTGCGACTGCAATTTATCCTCTCGATTCATTCTTGCTAGGTTTCTTATTTTGCATCGTAGGCGGCTTATATTCCTATTTTGGATTTAGAAAAAAGGAATTCGAATATGGAATAAAAGTAGGGGATAGCCACGTAATATTTGTTATTTTAAGGACTATATTCTCCCTTTTTGCATCTTTCTTCCTTGGAGATTTCTTGATCTCTTTTGTCAATTTCGATAGGAGTTTTGATAATTTCTTCTGCTGTTTAAGTGTCTATCTACTATTCGCATTTATTCCGTTCCTAAAGATTTTCTTTGTTTGTTACAACGAAGAAAAAGAAGGGATTGAGCGCATAAAGAAAGGAAAGAAGACTTCCTTTATATTCTCTCTTATTGGATTATTCCTAGTCGCCTATTTCTTAATTGTGTTCTCAATTAAACCGACATTCCTCTCTTTATCCATGGTGGGTAATTTCCCATTGCTATTTATGACTTCAAAGATGACTGGACCTCTTATTTTGTGCCTTTTGGCTATTCTAGTTCCATTAGGAAGCTATATTTATTATTTCATTATCGATTATAAAAATAACCTTGCCTTGGCTAAGGAAGAATAAACCAGGTTAAGAAGTATATAAGCCTCGTTAATTCGGGGTTTTTTACTATTTTTTATTAAACTAAAAATAATTTATCTATTTATAAGGTTTTTTCTTCTTTTGGGCTTAACAAAGAAGTTTGGATTATGTTACAATAATTCCGCTGGAAATCCCGTAGAGGTTCCGCTATTTCAAATATTTTGGAGTGGCATTGCCACTCTTTCTCTTATTAAGGAGGTGTAAATGGAAGATATTGCAAATAAAATTGCTTCAATTATTGAAAAGCCACTAACTGAATTAGGCTATTCCCTGTATGAAATTAAATTCAATTATTCAAAGCCTTTATCCAGCTTATCGATATCTGTTGATAGAGTTAAGCCGATTAGCCTTGATGAAATAGTTGAAGTTTCTGATTTGATTTCTTCTCTCCTAGACAAAGAAGATCCAATCGAAGGGGCTTATAACCTTGATGTTTCTTCTGCTGGTGCAGAAAAGAAAATAAGATTAGAAGATTTAGACGAATATACTTCTTCTTATCTAAATATCCATTTGTCCCATCCGTATAAGGGAGAGAATATCTTGGAAGGGACTTTGATTGATATAAATCCAGAAAGTGCCACTATGGAATTTAGGGTAAAAGGAAAATTAACTAAAGCAACTTTCCCAAGGAAAGATATTGATAAGGCTAGGTTAGCCATTAAATTTTGATTAATAAAATAGGAATATAAAAATGAAAAAGAAAACTGAAGAAAAAATTAGCTTCGTCGATGCCCTTAGAGGTGTTGCAGATTCCAAAGGACTTAGCGATGAAGAAGTTGTCCACGCTTTGGAAGAGGCCATAGTAAGAGCCTACATCAAGTATTTAGGTGGATGGGAAGACACAAATGTCGTTTGCCATGTAGACCCAGTTACTGGGCATGTCGACCTTGCCCAAGTCAAAAAAGTAGTAGATGAAGTCAAAGATGACTATGTCGAAATCTCTACTGAAGAAGCAAATGAAGGATTAAAGAGCCCAAAATATGCTGCCGGAGATGATTATTATGTCGTTTGCCCAGTGGAAGATATCTCTAAAGTTACAACTAACGCCATCAAGAATAATTTCCGCCAAAAACTAGCAGAAGCCGAACGTGGTGCTTTGTATAAGATATATAAGGATAAGGTTGGTGAGATGCTTGTTGGTACAGTCGAGAAGACTGATGATAAATCCGTCACCGTCTCAATCGGGACTACTTTTGTCGAATTAAGCAAGAAAGAACTTATCGGAAATGAAATCTTCCGTATTGGGGACCAAATAAAGGTCTATATCCAGGAAGTCAAATCCGCTAACCCAATCGATGGCAAGCCATCTAGGGGACCTCAAATCGAAGCTACACGTTCTAGCGAAGGATTCTTGAAGAAATTATTCGAAGAAGAAATTCATGAAATATATGATGGAACCGTAGTTATCAAGGCTATTGCTAGACAAGCCGGTATCCGCTCCAAAGTTGCAGTTGCCTCTACTAAAGCCGATGTAGATGCGACTGGGGCTTGCATTGGACAAGGTGGATCTAGAATCCAAAAGATTGTCCAACAATTAGGAAATGGATCTTCCAAGGAAAAGATTGATATAGTCAATTATTCCTATGTCCCAGGTTTCTTTATAATCGAAGCCTGCCGTCCAGCTGAAGTCATTGGACTTAATCTAGATGAAGAAAATAAAGAAGCTGATGTCATCATTAAAGATGGCACACTTCCTGTTAGCTATGGCAAGAAGATGGCCAATTTATTCCTAGCCTCCAAACTTACTGGCTATAAGCTAAATATGATTGAAGAATCCAAGGCTAAGATGGATGAAATCGAATACTTGACATATGAAGAATGGCAAAAGCTTGATGAAGAAGATAAGCGTCAAAAAGAAAAGCAAGCCTTCATCAAGGAACAAGAAGAAAAAGCCCTTGAGCAAGCTAGAAAAGAAGAAGAGGCAAGGAAGGCTAAAGAAGAAGCCGAACGCCTTGAAAAAGAAAAAGCCCTTGAAGAAGCCAAAAAGCAAGAAGAGGAAAATCAAGTTGAGGTTAAGGAAAAAGAAGTTGCCCCAACTCCAAAAGTCGCCCCTAAAGCTAGTGCAACTCCAGATATGTTCCCTCTTGAAGCCACTAACCCAGCTAAGGCTGCCTTAGAACAAGTCAAGGCCCAAAAAGCCCTTGAAGAAGAAGCTAGTAAAGTCAAGGAAGAAGAAACTGTCGCTCCAGTTAAGGAAGAGCCAGTTACTAAGGAAACTATCGAAGTCAAGACTACAACTTCTCTTGATGACCTTGAAAAGGAACTTGAATCCGCCAAGGAAAAGAAGACCAAGTCTGGTTCTAAACTAAAACGTCCACGCAAGATTACTGAAGAAGAAGTCAAGCGCGAAGTAACTAAGCCAACAGTCCAGGCAGTACCTGTCTATACTGATGAAGAACTCTCCGCCATCGAAGAAGAAGAGAGTAACTTAGATTACGATGATATCGACGAAAGCGATATCGATGACGAATATAGCGAATACGACCAATATTACGATGACGATGGGAAATAAGGTTTCTGTCCGTACTGATGTAATTTCTAGGCAGCAATTTGATAAATCGGAATTGTTACGCCTAATTAAAATTGATGGATATCTCTATCCTGATCTAGACCAAAATAGATTGGGTAGAGGTATCTACCTTGTTAAAGATAAGGAAAAGATTAAGAAATTCCTTGAATCCAAGTCGAATAGATTTGGGTTGATAAGCGAGGAATTAAAAAACTATCTAGAAAAATGAACAAGAAAGAGCTAATAGGATTCATAGGATTACTAAATAGGGGAGGCAAATTGCTTTTTGGCGAAGCTAGTTACCATTCTCCTAAAACCAAATTGCTTCTATTAGCAACTGATTGTTCATCAAATACTAGAAAGAAGGCGCTTAGCTATGCTTCTAAATTCAATATTGAAGTATTAGAGGCATTTAGCAAAGCTAATCTAGGCGAAGCACTTGGTTATGAAGAGATATCCCTAATTGGGATAACTGATAAGAAATCAAGTCTTGCCCTAAAGAAGAAAATGGATTTAAAAGGAGACAAAAATGAACAAAAAGAACAATTACCAATCAAAGAAAAATAATGGCCCAGTAAATAATAGAATGAGCAATTTCTCTCCTTCTAAATCAAAAGGGAGAAACGAATATGCCAAAGTCAATGGTGGCGTATTTGTCTATTCTAAGCCTATAACACTAGGCGAATTGTCAAAGGCTATAAATATACCTGCTACCGATATTATCAAATATCTTTTCATGCAGAATAAGGCATTTACCATCAATTCGACTCTTGACGATGATTCCATAGGCGAAATTTGTCTTGAATTCGGTTATGACTTCAAAAAGGAAAAAGTCGTTGATGAAACTAATTTTGAAGAACTTGATATAGTAGATGATCCAAAAGATTTAAAAGAACGCCCTCCAGTAGTTACTATCATGGGCCACGTCGACCATGGCAAGACTACCTTGATCGACGCGATTAGATCTAGCCATATTGTCGATACTGAAGCTGGTGGAATTTCCCAAGAAATAGGCGCTTACCAAAAAGAAATACATGGCAAGAAGATTACTTTTATCGATACTCCAGGGCATGCTGCCTTTACTGCAATGAGGGCTAGAGGTGCTTCTGTTACTGATATTGTTGTTCTAGTCGTTGCTGCTGATGATGGAGTCATGCCTCAGACAATTGAAGCTATTGACCACGCTAAAGCAGCAGGAGTTCCAATCATTGTTGCCGTTAATAAAATCGATAAAGCCGGAGCGAATCCTAGAAAAGTAAAAGAAGAACTTATGGCACATGATGTCATTAGTGAAGATTATGGTGGAGATGTCATGTGTTGCGAGATTTCTGCCAAAAAAGGAATCGGCATTGATGATTTACTAGAAATGATTACCTTAAAGGCTGAAATGCTTGAACTTAAGGCCAATCCTTCTAGATATGCAATAGGTACAGTTTTGGAAGCAAACCTAGATAAAGGCGAAGGTCCGAAAGCTACTTTATTAGTCCAAAATGGTACTTTGAATTCCGGTGATTTCGTCGTTGTCGGCGAAACTTATGGAAAAATAAGGAGGATGAGTAACGAATTTAGGCAGGTTCTTAAGTCTGCTGGCCCATCAACTCCAGTTTCCGTTATTGGATTAGCTGCCGTTCCTAGCGCTGGCGATAGATTTATGGCTTTCCCAGAAGAAAAACAGGCTAAGGATATTGCCTTAAAACGTAGCCAAGCTAAGCTAGAAGCATCTAGAGGACAAACTAGCGCCATGTCATTAAATGACTTAAATAACCTAGTAAACGCTGGCAAAATCAAAGATTTCAATGTTATTGTCAAGGCTGATAGCGATGGTACGGCTCAAGCTTTGAAAGCCAATTTGGAGAAAATGTCTAATGATTCAGTCAAGATTCATGTCTTGCTTGCTTCAGCTGGGGCAATTTCTGATTCCGATGTCTTGCTTGCCAATGCTAGCCACGCCGTCATATTTGGCTTCAATGTCAGGCCTGATGCTAGAGTTAGGACTATGGCAGAAGAAAACCATGTCGAAATCCATCTCCACAAGATAATCTATGAATTGCTTGATGAAATGGAAAAAGCCTTGAAGGGTATGGTTGTTGCCGAAAAGGTTGAAAATATTACCGGACAAGCAGAAATTAGGCATATCTATAAGATTTCTAAGATTGGTACAATCGGTGGATCTTATGTTACTAGCGGTTTCCTTAAAAACGGAAGCAAGATTCGTCTCATGAGAAATGGCGTTGTCATTTATGAAGGCAAACTTGGATCGCTTAAAAGATTTAAAGATGATGCCAAAGAAGTCAAGGAAGGCTATGAATGTGGCCTTACAATCGATGGATATAATGACATCAAAGAAGGCGATATCATCGAAGGATATGAGATGATTGAAAAAGGAGAAAGCGATGGCCAATAGACAAGGTAGAATAAAAGCTGTCATTGCTAAAGACATCTCTGAGATTATCTCTAGGGAAATAAAAAATCCACATATTGGCTTAGTTAGCGTTAACGAAGTAGTGGTCAATGATGATTATAGCGAGGCGAAAGTCTATGTTACTTTCTTCGGAGATCACCCAAAAACAAAGCTTGCCGAATTAAAAAAAGCAAGTGGCTTCGTTAGGAGCTCCCTTGCCAAAAAGATGGATTTATATTCAGTTCCAAAGATAACTTTCATTCTTGATGAATCTTTTGATAAAGCCGAATCATTGGATAAAGCCTTAGAAAGAGAAGAAAGCCAAATCGAATCCCTTAAAAAGGATGCGTAGTAACAATCTTTAGAGAATACTTTTTATTAGCCTTCTTGCTAAAACCTAGCATGGAGGCTATTTTTTTATCTTTCCTGCAGCTATAAATATAAGTAACGGGGACTACTTTTCTTGAATAAGTCTCGATATATAATTTTAGGTATTCTTCTTTTTCTTCCTTGCTCCCCAAACATTCAAAATCAACAAATTCAATTGAATGGGTGGATATATTGTTAATTACCATATAACCAATTATTTTGTGGTTTCTTAATAATAAAATAGTCTCACCCTTACTAATCTTTTTGCTTAGTTTTATATTTTCCTTATTAGAAAATTCTATTAAGGATTTGAAATCATCGACATTATTGATTCTTTTATATGAAAGGGAATGGATTCTAGTAGAAGTGGTTTCTAATAAATTGAAATAAAGCTTGAATCCTTCATCATTAGAAAGCATCTCTGCTAGATTGGTGATCGAATCGCTTCTAGAAGAATATAGACCCTTGAGGAAATCTTTTATGTATTGCCTTTCGGTAAAGCCATCCGCAGGGCAGATTTTCTTCATTACAGGAAGATTTTCCTCATTTGCCATCCCGATTAAATCTAGCTCGCAACATTCGATTAAAGGTCGGATAAATGTGATTTTAGCCCTAGAAAGGTACATTTTTGGCTCAAATGTTGCAACTCTACCCCCATGTATCATATTCATGAATAATGTTTCAATCGCATCATCTCTATGATGGGCAAAGGCAACTTTATTTGCCTTTAGTTTCTTTGCTTCTAGATTAATCGCAGCCTTTCTCATCCTGCCACATATCGAGCAAGGCAAGTGTCCATCTTCTTTTTTATGCTCTACTAATATGGGATAGATTTCCTTGCAGTCGATTACCCTTAATTTTAATCCTAAGGAAGAACAATATTTTTCCAATTCAACCGAATTAAAATCAGGGAACCCTAAATCTAGGCAGACTGGATAAATCTTAAAGTTTTTTGATGAGAATTTGCCATATATCGACATAGCTTTTAATAGGCATAAAGAATCTTTTCCCCCAGATATTCCAAAGACAATTCTATCGTTATCATCGATTAGAGCGTATCTTTCATCGGCTTTTCTTAAACATGCTAAGACTTTTCTTATATATTTCATGGCAATAGTTTATCTTTCCTAAAGCCAATAGTCATTGTTTTTATAGAAGTAAAGCCTATATTTTTATATAATTTGCCTATGCTTGATGGATTTATTCTAGTAGATAAAGAGCCTAACGAGACTACTAGACATATTGATAATTATTTCCAAAGGAAGTTCAAGACTAGGAAAGTAGGTCACCTAGGTACTTTAGATCCTTTTGCAACTGGACTTGTAATCGTGGCCATTAATAAGGCGACTAAGGCACTTTCTTTTCTTGAAGATAGCAAAAAAGGCTACATTGCTAGACTTGTTTTAGGGAAAACAACTTCTTCCTTGGATAAAGATACCCCGATAATTAAATGCCAACCTACTAAGATTTATAAAATCGAAACTGTTGAAGAGGCAGTTTCTTCTTTATTAGATATAACTAGCCAAATCCCTCCGATGTATTCTGCTATAAAAGTAAATGGGACCCCTTTATATGATTTAGCTAGGGAAGGAAAAGAAGTTGAACGCAAAGAAAGATCAGTAAAGATATTTGAATCAAAACTCATCGATTATAAATTCCCTTACATAGATTTTTATGTAAAAGTATCCAAAGGAACTTATATTCGTAGCCTAGGAGAAACTCTTGCTTCTAGATTAAATACGATTGGATATCTAGATAAATTAAGGCGAATAGAAGTGGATGATTTCAATTTGATAAAAGCTAAAAAGAAAGAAGATATCTATGAAAATGATATTATTCCAGTTAAGGATATTCTTTCTTTCTTGCCTTCGCTTGAATTAAAGGGAAAAGATATTGAGGATATAAAAAACGGCAAGAAGATTAGATTAGATAGAGACGAAGAAAAGATATTTCTTTTTAGTAATAAAGAAGCCCTTGCTATTTATAAAAAAGATGAAAATGGATACTATTCCTGCTTAAGAGGTTTATTTTAATGGAAATAATTCATTTGGATTTAAATAAGCAATTCCCTCGTATTGATGGATTGACTTTAGCCTTAGGTACGTTTGATGGATTCCATAAAGCCCATGCTAAACTTGCCTATAAAGCTAGACTAGAATCTTCTTCTAGTTCAGGCATCCTTTTGTTTTCTACTTCTCCAGAATTGTTTTTATCTAGAAATAAGAGTAAAGAAGTACTTACTTCACTCGATGATAAGATTAGATATATATCAAAAGTAGGACTAGATTATTGCTTTATAATCGATGTAAACCAAGCTTTCTTTGATTTGACTCCAGCTGAATTTATCGAAAAAGTATTGATTCCTTTGGGTGTAAAAACATGTGTAACCGGGAAAGATTATAGCTTTGGCAAATTTGGTAAAGGCGATATATATTTCCTTCAAAAATATTTCAAGGTATTCGCGCTTGATATCGAATATATCGGAGATGAAAAGATTTCTTCTTCTCTTATAAAGGAATTTATTAAGCAAGGAGATGTAAGGAAAGCCTTTAGATTCCTCTCTCATCCATACGAAATATATGGATTAGTAAAAGAAGGGTTCCATAATGGAAGGAATATTGGCTTCCCAACAATTAATATTTCTTTTGACTCTCCTTATGTAATGCCTAAAAACGGGGTTTATTTCGGCCTTACTTATGTAAATGGAATTCCTTATAAATCTATGATAAATGTTGGGAATAATCCTACAGTTGGTAAATTAATAAACCCCATAATAGAAGCCCATTTACTTAATTTTGACCAAGATATTTATAATAAACATGTCTATATTAGCTTCCTTTCGTTCTTGCGAGAAGAAAAGAAGTTTGCTTCCTTAGAAGAATTAAAAATCCAACTAGAAAAAGATAAAAAAAGGATTGAAGAGATTACTTCAATCCAAATTGATTAGCAATAAGAAGAAAGTTCGTTATTCAATTCGTCTTCATTCTTCTTTTTGGCATCGAATTTCTTACGGTCAGGAGTGGACAATATCCTTTTTCTCATCCTGAATGAAAGAGGAGTGACTTCTACTAATTCATCAGAATTAATATAATCCAAACAAGCTTCTAGCGACATCTTTCTAGGGCTCTTCAAGACAACTGTCTGGTCTTTATTCGAGCTTCTAACGTTAGTTTGAGGCTTGGTCGCGGTAACATTGACGCAGAGATCGACTGGATATCTATGTTCCCCAACAATCATACCTTCGTAGCAAATCGTTCCTGGAAGGATGAACATAATCCCGTGGTCTTCGACCTTTTCAATTGAATAAGGAGTGGCAGGTCCTTTATCAACAGATACAAGAACCCCAAGGTTTCTTTCTCCAACTACATGGTTGTAGATTGGACGATATTCCTTAAATGTGTGGTTAATGATTCCATAACCTTTTGTTAATGTAAGGAAATTAGATACAAATCCTAATAAGCCTCTAGAAGGAATGACATAATTAAGTCTTGTTTGACCATTATTTTCATTCATATCGGACATTATTCCGCCTCTTTGGCCTAATGTTTCCATTATATCTCCGACAAATTCGCTTGGGACATCGATTTGAAGGTCTTCGTAAGGTTCGCATTTCTTGCCATCAATTTCTTTTATGATGACGTGAGGCTTAGATACTTCTAGTTCATATCCTTCTCTTCTCATGGTTTCGATTAAAACAGAAAGATGGAGTTCACCTCTACCAGAAACGATCCAAGTCTCGGTATTTGGGATACGTTTATATCTTAAGGAAACATCCCTTTGGACTTCCTCAAATAATCTTTCTTCAATAACCCTAGCGGTGACAAATTTGCCATCTTGTCCCCTTAATGGAGACGAATTGGTACCAAATTCCATTTGTAAGGTTGGTTCATCGACTCTAAGCGGAGGAAGTGGATTTTCATGTCCAACGGCGCAAATAGTATCACCGACATTAAGTTCATCATAACCTGCAATAGCGCAGATATCACCGCTTTCGACTTGGTTAGTCTCAACACGTTTCAATCCAAGGAAAGTATATAATTTCATGACTTTGAAGTCTTTTTTGTTTCCGTTAGTTGCAATATCAGTAACTGTATCACCGACTTTAATGAATCCGCCTCTAATCGTACCAATGCCGATTCTTCCGACAAATTCGTTATAATCAAGCAAGGCTGGTTGGAATCTAAATGGTCCAGAAGGATCGCAAATTGGTTCAGGGATTTCCTTTAATATTGTTTCAAATACTGGATCCATTCCCTTTGTTTGGGTTGATGGATCGCTAGAATAGCTACTAGTTCCGTTTAAGGCAGAAGTATAGACAACTGGGAAATCAAGCAAGTCATCTGGAGCGCCTAACTGGATAAATAAATCCAAGACTTCATCGACTGCTTTTTGAGGATTGGCATTTGGACGGTCGACCTTATTGATGACGACTATTGGCTTTATATGGTTTTCAAGGGCATTTTTTAAGACAAACCTAGTTTGAGGCATGGTTCCTTCAAAAGCATCAACAAGCAACAAGCATCCATCAACCATGTGCATGATACGTTCGACTTCGCCACCAAAATCAGCGTGCCCTGGAGTATCTACTATATTGATTTTTGTATCTTTATAGACAATGGAAGTGGTCTTTGAAAGAATGGTGATTCCTCTTTCTCTTTCCTGCGGATTTGAATCCATGACCCTATCGGCGACAGCTTCATTATTCCTAAAAGTCCCGGATGCAGTTAGAAGTGCATTGACTAAAGTAGTCTTTCCGTGGTCTACGTGCGCGATGATTGCAATGTTTCTTTTATTCATAATAAAAGCCTCTCCTTGTTTTGACGTGGTTAAGTCTAGTCTTAGCAACTCCTATAGGCAAGAAAAAATTGATTTTTACCCATAAAAAAAGCCAAATTAATTGGCTTGTTTGCTTTCGTGATATTCCTTATCGGCATTTACGTTCCAGATAATGGATTTATCAAGGCCTTTTTTGATTACATTCACTGTTTCAATTGCGGTTAACATCGAATGGTCCATGTTATTATATCGATGTTGGCCATTTCTTCCGATGCAGTAGAGGTTATCAATAGAATTTAGATAATCTTTTACTTTCGGGAATTCTGCATATGAATCAAAATAGGCAGGATAGGCTTTTTTTATTTTTAGCTCGACTGAATCAAGGACATCTTCTTTATCGATTATCTTGATTTTGACCAATTCATCAATCGCGAATTTAATGAAATCTTCTTCCTTCATATTCCACATCTCATCGCCTTCGTTGCAGAAATATTCAAGTCCGACAAAGATGTGCTTTTGCAAATCATCTACCATATATGGGGACCAGTTATTAAATATCTGAAGCCTTCCTAGTTTTACTGAATTATCTTGAATATAAATCCAGCAGTCTGGGACGATGTTATTGACTGTTTTCATCTTGGTCTTGTTCTTGATTTTTAATTTATCAAGCAATAATCCGACCGTGATGAAATCTCTATATGGGAGATTATTTGCTATATCTAGCAATGATTTATCGACGTCATTCATCGAATTCATTAAATCTTTTATAGGCATTGATGAAATATAATAATCCCCTTTTACTATATTCCCATTAACCTCGATATAATCGATAGAATTTCCATTTAGGTGGACATTATCTACTTTGGAGTTGAAGTGGATTTCTCCTCCCATTTTTATAATTTCATCTGCCATCTTGCTATAGAGTTGGCCTGGTCCTTTTTTAGGATAATAGAATTCTTCGATTAAAGAAGTCTCTACCTTGCTAGATTTCTTCCTGAATGGCTTAGTAAGGGCAGAGATAAAAGTCTTCATTAATGATAAACCTTTTACCCTTTGAGCTCCCCAATCAGGAGAGATTTCTTTTGGGCTTCTTCCCCAGACTTTAGTCGTATAGTCTTTAAAGAACATGTTATATAAAGGCTTACCAAAACGGTTAATATAGAAATTCTCCAAGGAATCTTCTTTCTTTTTGAAAATGCAGGAATGAATATAACCAAATCCTGCCGACATGGTTCTAAAAAAGCCCATGTTTAAAAATGTTCTTGGCTTCATTGATATAGGATAATCAAAGAATTTGCCTAGATAATAAATCCTAGAAACCCTTCTTCTAGTCAAGAAGACATCATCTTCTTTTTCAGGATCTGCTTTTCCTTCGTATTGCTTATTTTCATTAAGAAGTTTTTCATCTAAAGCAGGGGCTCCTTGAGGTTTCATTAATTCTTTCCAGACATCCATGACCAAATCATTTTTGGTAAAAAAGCGGTGGCCACCGATATCCATCCTGTTGCCTTTATATTCAAAAGTTTGGGAAATACCCCCGCTTACATTGCTTTCTTCATATATAATTGGCTTTATATCGGTTTCTTTTAATAATTTATAGGCGGCAGTAAGTCCAGCAGGACCTGCCCCGATTATGATGGCTATCTTTTGCATTTACTTTCTCCTATTTGAATATCAATATTTTCCTGAATATATAATTCAAGACTAGCCCGATTGCAGTGGCTAATACTTTCGCGATTATATATCCCCATGTTAATTCTCCAATTAGAATTACATTAAAATTCATTCCTTTAACAAAAAGTAAGTCATTTATTAGGAAAATTAGAAGGAACTGGAATAATAAAACTAGGACTCCAATTGTGGCAAATATCATGAAATCCTTAAATGATTTTCCTTCGTTTTCATCCTTTTTATCTTTATAGACAAAGATGATGCTAAGGAAATAATTGATGAATAATCCAACAATAAAGCCACAGGCGGTGGATATAGTTCCTGAAACATCCCAGCTATTTACCATTATTAAAGGCATTATAGCCTTGACTAGAAATGATACGCCCCAGTCAACTAGAGTGGCTAAGCCTCCAACTAGAAGGAACCTTATTATCTCTAATATTATATTTTTGTTCTTTTTGAAAAATTCGCTCATATGTAACTAGACGTTATTATATTCCAAAAGAGATATATTTGTATTTATCTAAATTTTTAATCTACATAGAAACGACAAATGTAAATTCTCTTGCATATTTTTGTTGCTACTTTATAAATTAAATTTATAAGGGGGAGTTTTTATGAAGAAAATATTTTTAAATTCTATCTTAATTTCAGGGGGTATCATCTCTTCTTTTAATTTGATTTCTTGCGATAAAAAGGAAGAAACAAGCGTAAATGAAAGCTATAAATTCTATGTCTTACGTCAAGAAAAACTAGTTGAGACAATGCACCATTCTATAAGCTTATATTCAGGCGGAGATGTAATTCAATTAATGCAATCTTTCTTTATTTATGATGAAGAATTAGGTACTTTAACCAAAGAAAATATGGATGTGCCTTCTTGCTCAATGGCATTTAATTGCAACTTTTATCTATTTGAAGATAACGAACTAGATAAGCATGAAAAAGAGATAAAAAGTATTTCCGAAACAGAATTAAAGGTTACTAAAAAGGGTGTTTTTGAAATTACTGTTACACTTGCTAATCTTGAGCAAAGTAGCTATGCCATCTCTTATTTAGAAAGAAATCTAATAAAATATGGTCAAATATAGAGATTTGCTTGTATTTCGAGTTAACTTTAATATATTATATTACACGCAGCCAATCCTTGCTTCTATCTATCTCCTAGTTAAAGCTTAGATTCGGCCAAGTAAAAATAAAGGAGAAATAAAATGGCTTTAAAGAAAGAAGAAACCATTGCCATCATCAAAAAGTATGGCAAAGACGAAAAAGACACCGGTTCTGCCGAAGTCCAAATCGCCCTTCTAACCCAACGCATCAAAGATCTCACTGAACATCTTAAGAACAATGGTTCTGATGCCGCCGCTAGAAGATCACTTCTAATTCTTGTTGGCAAAAGACGCAGCTTGCTAGACTATCTAGCTAGAAACGATGTCGATCGTTATACTGCTTTGATTGCTTCCCTTGGAATTAGAAAATAAGCTTAATAAGCAAAGATTGAGGTTTAGGAAACTAGGCCTCTTTTTTATTGTTTAGAAGAAAGAATAATAAGGAGAAGAGTTGAAATCATTGAATATTTCCCTAATTCTTAAACTAAGTCCATTCAAGTCATTTGGAGTAAGTCCATCGAATGGATCAAAATTGATATTCATCGTGATAATGACCCCAGTTAGAATCAAGGTAAAGAAGATTGGGACAATTATTTCGCCATGATTTTCAAACCTTCTTGCAAAGTTAATAAACCCGATAATAGATGCGATGGTGGCTAGATGATATGGTTCAATCATATATCTAGGGCAGATGCCTGCCAAAGCATAATTGACCATGGTAAATATAATTAAACAAGGCAACATCAATTGACGTAATAATGTTAATCCTAAATCATCGCTCCCCTTTTTATATTTGACAAAAGGATTAAGTAACATTCCAAAGAAAGCAGGGATGAAAAGTAATCCAATCCCTCCATTTAGGTAAGTTGAATAGTCTTTTATATCGCTACTAAATCTAGGATTCGTGCAATAAATGAATGGGAAATGGGTATTTAGGTTTATTGAAAATGGATTGAAGAAATAATGGGCAAATCCAGGCAACAAGGCATTTGGATTTAGCCCCATATTTGTCATATCGGCGACTGTATGTTGATATCTTGCTCCAAATTCAAGGACTGAATCGAATCTATCCTTATTATATTTCATTATTAATAAGGCTCCGATTAATAAAACCCCAAGCATAGGAAGATAATCTAAAAGATTCTTTTTGTAGTTTTTATATTCTTTAACTAATGGAAGGATAAATAATGGGGCTGCAACCAATATAATTAACGCTAGATTTGGTCTAGTCGCAACAATTGAAACAAAGGAAAAACCTGCTAAAGGGAAATAGAATTTCCTATATTTAGGATTGCTATAACCCAAAATAGTAAATAATAAGAAGGCATCCATGTGCATTAATCCATATATGACCGGAACATGGTAATTAGCCTCAACAACTGGATTATTTATATTCATCCAATATCTTTTATAAGTAACGCTCATTATTGATAAAGATAGGAAAAAGCTAGAAAAAATGAGGAATCCAATTACTTTGTTATTGGCTTTTTTATCAAATTGATTTATTAATTCGGTAATTAAAAGGAAAAAGAAGGGGATATAAAGGCTAAATCCAATTATTTCTAACCCAATCGCATTCGGGACTTTTCCAAATATGAAATAGAATGGGAAAGATATAAATATAACTGGCCATACCCCGAAATAGACGTATATCTTTTCATTATAATATGCGTGATCCCAATATTTTTGGGTTGCTGAATATGGTAAATCTATATTTACTTGTCCTTTTTTAAGTGCGTCGAATAACTGAGTATACATGTCATATTTTTCGACTCCATTAACTAAAGGATAACTAGATAGCATCGATTTGCTTTGGATGAATACATATATAATTGAGCCGATAAAAAGCAATATTCCTCCACCTATTATCCCTAATTGCCATTTTCTGATCGGGGATTTATTTTCTTCTCTAGTCAAGACATATTTTTTAGATAAAGAAGGAACTTCGCTAATTGAAAGAATTGCAAGCAAGATTAAAGAAAATCTTAATAAAGAGAAATGGAATGCTCTAGGAGCGTCGAAAGTAATAGAAGATAGTGTTAAAGAATTATAAGTACCTGCATAATCTCCGATATTAGGACGTGCCATTGCATCTAATTCAAATTTGAATTTATATGAATCAAAATCCCCTTTAGGTAATCCAAGTTGGTTATGTTCGTAGACAACTGGATTCAATTGATAGGAATATTCATATTGTAGTTTGTTATTTTTTAATCCACTGATGGTAACTTTTAAGCCAAAACTAGTCGGATTAACAAAATCTAGCCTAACTGTATTTGCCTTTTTGATTTGTTCATTATCAATAGTATAAACTAAGCTTGCTTCCTTGCCTTCGTAAGTCCATTTGTTATCCTTTGTTTCTCCATCGCTTACTTTTAATGAAGAGGAAGAGAAATCTATTGAAATCGGATTGCTATTAGTTTTATAAGCCCTGGCATTGAAAGCAAATGTTTCTAGCAATAAGTTTAATAGAATTAATGAAATGCGAATTGTTTTAAGCCCGTTATCTTGACTAAAAATCTCTTTGCTTATTATTTTCTTATATATCCAATTTGGATTGATGTAGAAAAGAAGAATGCTAACGCTAGAAAGATAAATAATCCCATTTAGCAAAGTTATATCACCAAAGCAAAAAGTAACGATTAATGAAAAGATGAATGTAAGTAAAACCGTCGATATTGAATTAATTAGCAAGGGTTCGATTTCTTCTTTATTAAAGATTTCTTTTTTCTTGATGAATCTAAATAAAATCAATATCGAGTAATGAAGAATGATAACTATTAAGGGCAATAAAATTGCATAACCAAGTAAAGCCATGCATTTATTATTTATTTGAAACTAAATAAAAGCAAGAATATGGATATATTATCTCTAAATATGGCTTCTTCCTTCTTTTCTACTTTTTATGGAACATAAAGGGTGTTAATATATTCCCGTTTGAAATTAAATTAGGAAAGAAAAAAGAATGAAACAAGTATTCGAAACAGAATTCGCCGGGCGCACTCTTAGCGTTGAAACTGGCGAAATCGCAAAACAGGCTGATGGTTCAGTCCTTGTTCGTTTTGGTGAAACAGTAGTTTTGGCTACTGCTTGCTGTGCAGACGAACCTAAAGAGGGTGATTTCTTCCCCTTAACCGTAAATTATGAAGAAAAGCAATATGCCGTTGGTAAGATTCCAGGCTCCTTCCTTAGAAGAGAAGGCAGGGCTGGTGAGCATGCCACTTTAGCAGCTAGACTTATCGATAGACCAATCCGTCCTTTATTTGCTGATGGATTTAGAAATGAAGTCCAACTAGTTTCTACTGTTATGTCAGTTGATCCTGACAATACCCCAGAAATGACTGGTATGTTAGGTGCCTCATTGGCTTTATGCATCTCTGATATTCCATTTGATGGACCAGTAGCAGGGGTTTATGTTGGTAGAGTCAATGGCAAATTAATCATCGATCCAAACGAAGAAGAAAGAGCCAAATCCGATATCGATTTAGCAGTCGCTGGTACCGATAGTGCCATCATGATGGTTGAAGCTGGTGCTAGCCAAGTCCCAGAAGAAGAAATGCTTGATGCCATCATGTTCGGATTTGAAGCCATCAAGAAATTATGCGCTTTTGAAAAAGAAGTCATTGCAAAGGTTGGAAAAGCAAAACGTCATATCGACTTATATGCACCAGATCCAGCGATAAAAGCCGACATCGATTCTAGAATCGGAGAAAGAATGGTCAAGGCCATCTCTATCTTTGATAAATTAGAAAGACAAGATGCTATCGATGCCTTGAAGAAGGAAATCATCGATGATTATGATTCTAGGGAATATGAAGATGAACATGACCACAAGATGGCCATGCTTATGGTAAATGATATCCTAGAAGGAATGGTCGCTGCCGAAGTTAGGCGTTTAATCACCGAAGACAAGGTTAGACCAGATGGAAGAAAAGTTGATGAAATACGTCCTCTAGATTGCCAAGTCGACTTACTACCACGTGCCCATGGAAGTGCTATGTTCACCCGTGGACAAACTCAAGTCATTGGAACTACAACTTTAGGGCCTCTTTCTGATAAGCAATTAATCGATAATCTTACCGGCGAGACCGAAAGAAGATTCATGCATCATTATAACTTCCCACCATATTCTGTTGGTGAAATTGGAAGAATGGGTGCTCCAGGAAGAAGGGAAATCGGACATGGTAAATTAGGCGAAAGAGCCTTATCTTATGTCCTTCCAAGCGAAGAAGAATTCCCATATACAATTAGATGTGTTGCCGATGTTTGCGAATCTAATGGCTCTTCTAGCCAAGCTAGTATCTGCGCTAACTGCATGTCACTTATGGCAGCAGGTGTCCCAATAAAGGGAATTGTCTCTGGCATTGCCATGGGATTAATTACTTCTGGCCCATTAGATGGAAAGCATCCTTATACCATCTTAACCGATATTCAAGGCCTAGAAGATCACTTCGGTGATATGGACTTCAAGTGTGCCGGTACCGAAAAAGGATTGACTGCCCTCCAAATGGATATCAAGATCCACGGTGTTACACGTGAAGTTTTATCCGAAGCTCTTGCCCAAGCCAATAAAGCCAGGGCTGAAATTAGAAATGCCATGGCTGCTTGTATTCCTGCTCCAAGAGAAGAAGTTTCTAAATATGCTCCAAAGATGGTTACCTTCAAGATTGATGTTGATAAGATTAGAGATGTCATCGGACAAGGTGGCAAAGTCATCAATGACATCATCACTAGATGCAACCAAGTCAAGATTGATGTCGAAGAAGATGGAACCATCACTATCTATCACACTGATAAGGAAATGCTTACTAAGGCAAAAGCCATTATCGATGATATAGTTAGGGAAGCCAAAGTTGGCGAAATATTCGAAGGAAAAGTCACTAGAGTCGAAGATTACGGGGCTTTTGTAAATCTATTCGGCGATACCGATGGATTATGCCATGTATCTAGATTGAAATGGGGCTATGTCGATGATGCTTCCAAAATCATCAAAGTCGGCGATACATTAAAAGTTGTCGTTATCGGACTTGATGAAAAAGGAAAGATCAAATTAAGCCACCGCGAATTCGAGGAAAAGCCAGAAGGCTATCTCGAAAAAGAAGACAAGGGCCCAAGGAAAGATAACCATTCCTCTAAATTCCACGGACATTCTTCTAAACCAAATAGACGTTAATAGATAAGGAGCAAGGCAACTTGCTCCTTTTTAAGTTTATTTATTTTAATTTTGTCTTAAAATAAAGATAGCAAGAGGAAAACATATGCATAAAATCATTTGTATCGGAAGAGAATTCGGCTCAGGGGGCAGAGAATTTGGCAGAAGACTAGCAGAGAAACTTGGCTATGCCTATTATGATTTAGAAATCATCAATGAGATTTGCAAAGGTACTCCTTATTCAAGGGAATATATCGAACAAGTCTCCGAAAAAGACCCAATCCCGCTATTTCCAATTAGATATGGCAATTCTTTCTCTTTGGGGCCTGATCCAAGTGTTTCGATGGCAATGGATGTATATAAAACTCAGGTCAATACTTTAAAGAAAATGGCAGAAAAGAGCAATTGTGTCATTATTGGCAGGGCTGCCGACTATGTTTTACGTGAATATAAGCCTTTCTCTATATTTGTCTATGCTTGTTTGGATTCTAGAATTGATAGATGCCTAGAAAGAGAAACCGATAAAGAAAAATATAGCAGGAAGCAAATGGCTAGAAAGATAAAGAAGGTCGATAAAGGCAGGGCAAGATTCTATACATTCGCGACTAATAAGAAATGGAGCGATAGGAATAATTATGATTTGATGATCAATACTTCCTATACCGACATCAAGCAATTAGTAGAGATGGTTTCTAACTTATTTAAATAAATCCTTCAACAAACCTAGCATCGATTCAAAGCTAAGCAATGAGTCGATGTTTTCTTTTGTATTTATGTCTTTTGGTTTTATATAATCCTTATATATCTTATATATTAAATAGTCTACATCGGTTTGGTCTTTTAAATTTTTGCCGAATTCTTCATATTCTTTTTCGTTAAAAGAAGGATTAGAGGCTATTTCAAGCGAGACAATTACAAATCTTCTTAGATAGACGCTTAAGGAAGAAATAAACCAAAAAGAGGCATCTAGAGGTAATTTTGGATTATTTAATAATTTACCTACTAGAGGAAGGCCGTCTGCTTCATCCCTATAGATATCAATATAGACAAAATCATATTTAGGATAATCTAGGTAAGTCAAAGCATCGTCATTAATAATCTTAATCTTGCTTTTATTTTCAAATTCATCAAGCAGGCATGAATTAAATACTTCGATGATATCTTTGTCTTTTTCCAAAATGGTAACTGAACTGACTTCTTTTTTATTTGATGCCATATAGGCAAAATAGCCTAGCCCAAGTCCGACAACCAATATATTTCCCTTGGCTTTATTTATATCGATTTCCATCGAATTGATTTCGTGAGGGACTAATTCCATCCAATTTGCCCCGTTTTTCCTAATTAAAGGATATTTGATTCGTTTAGAAAAATAGCCAAAAGGAGAATGGCATTTATAATCATCTCCTATTATCTTTTCATCTAAAAGAAATGGGACATATGGATAAAAATAATCAAATCCAAATTCAATATCTTTATATTTGCTAGAAGATTTCTTGATTAGCTTTTGATAATAAGAGTTATCTTCTAATAAGGATGGATTAATTTCTGCTATATCTAGAAAAGGTAAACTAGATAAATAAGAAGAACTATCTTTATCAAGTTCAAGTAGAGTCGAGGCAACTTCGTTATAGATGATATTTATGTTTTTATTTGATGGTAGCCTGTCTTTTAATTTTGAAGAGAATGACTTTTGATCAACTTCAAACAATACGTTAGCATGGTAATCGCTTTCTTCATCAAACGCTTCGTTTTTTGCTAATTGCTCAATATATTTTCTAAGTTTCTTATTTATCATGGAGTTAATTTTAATTTAACTATCCTAGTAATGAAATAGATAAAATCCCTTAATTTAGGCAAATTAGTTAAATATTTACAAAAGGGTACAATTGTCTAAAAAAATAATCCTTTTCTCTATCTTAAAACCCCTGTTTTAGGCTATACTATAGTCAATATGTTTGACGTAATTGTAATTGGCGCAGGAGTTAGTGGCGCATTCGTAACTAGGAACCTCTCTAGATACGAATTGAATGTAATTTGTCTTGAGGCTAAAAATGATGTAGGGGATGTTTCCTCGATGGCTAATTCCGCTATCGTCCATTCTGGATATGATCCTCTTCCTGGCACGAATAAGGCTAAATTTAATGTGCTAGGAAATAAGATGTATCCTTCTATTTGCAAGGAGTTGGATGTTTCTTTTTCTCCGATTGGCTCAATGACTTTAGGATTTAATGAAGAAAATATGGCAACTTTGGCTTCTTTAAAAGAAAGAGCTAAGGAAAATGGAGTCGAAGCCATTCTATTAGACAAAGAAGAAACCTTAAAATTAGAACCTAATATTTCTTCTTCGGTCATGGGAGGCTTACTATGCCCAACTGCCGGAATTATTAATCCATTTACTTTAGTTGCCCATTGCTTTGAAAATGCCTTAGATAATGGGGCAAAGCTAGAACTTAATTGCAAGGTTACTTCTATTAAAAAAGAAGATGGCATCTATGTTTTAGAGACTACAAAAGGAATCTATAAAGCCAAGATGGTTATTAACTGTGCTGGGCTTTATGCTGATAAGATTGCCTCGATGGTTGAGCCAATTGATTGGCATATATCTCCTAGAAAAGGCGAATATTATGTCTTGGATCACTTTAAACCAGACTTTGTAAACCATGTCTTATTCCCGCTTCCAACTGAAAAAGGAAAGGGAATCTTGGTAACTAGAACGACTTCAAATAACTATCTAGTTGGCCCTTCTAGCGAATTTGTTGATTCTAAAGACGATACTTCAACTGATTCATTAACTTTAGGCGAAGTAAAGAAATCTGCGATTTCAATGGTTCCATCCATTCCATTTTATGAACAAATCAGGACTTTCTCAGGATTAAGGGCAACTCCATCGACACATGATTTCATTATTTCCTATTCTAAAAATGATAAATATTTCATCAATGTCGCCGGAATTGAAAGCCCTGGATTAGCATCTTCTCCAGCGATTGGAAAATATGTGGTCGAAGAATTGGTCAAACCAGTACTTAATATGAAGGAAAAGGATAATTTCAATCCAAATATCAAGCCTTATATCAAGATGAACGATCTTTCTATTGAAGAAAGAAACGAAATTATCAAGAAAAACCCAAAATATGGGCAGATGATTTGTAATTGCGAAAAGATTAGCCTTGGTGAGATAGAAGATGTCTTGTCTAGGTCTCTTCCTTGCTTGACTATAAAAGCCGTTAAGAAAAGGACCCGTGCTGGATTTGGTAAGTGCCAAGGTGGCTTCTGCCAAAGCAAGGTGTTATTCTTGTTGGCTGATAAATTAAATATATCTCCTCTAGAAGTTAATTATGATGGAGAAGGATCTTGTATCCTAAAGGAGGAGAGTAAATGAGAAAGGTAGATTTATTAATTATAGGTGGTGGCAGTGCTGGAATGGCTGCTGCGATTAAAGCCTATGATGAAGGAATTAAAGATATATTAATTCTAGAAAAGGGCGAATTTCTCGGAGGAATTCTTAATCAATGCATCCATAATGGATTTGGCCTACATGAATTTAAAGAAGAATTAACTGGTCCAGAATTCCTTACTAGATTTGTTAACCAAGTCGAAGAAAGGCATATTCCTTATAAATTAAATAGTTATGTAACTTCTTTAACTAAAGATAAAGTTGTTACTTATGTTAATTCTAGCGAAGGTGCGGTTCAAATAGAGGCTAAAGCAATCATTATGGCGGCTGGTTGCCTTGAAAGAAGCGCTGGTGCAATTGGAATCCCTGGAGAAAGACCAGCTGGAGTTATTACGGCAGGTCAGGCCCAGCTTTATCTAAATGAATATGGATATTTAGTCGGTAAGAAGGAAGAAGAAATCTTGATGCAATACAATCTTGAAATCAGAGGTTTCTACAATTATTTCTCTATTGCCAACAATATAGCTGCGGTAGGAAGCGGATTTGGCTATGCGATGAGGTTTAGCCTATACAAAACCCTTGCCAACAAGCACAACAGTACTATCAGTAAGGTAAGAAATAAATACCGAAAAGATAAGGACTTTGTGATTCCCTACAAGGATAAGAATGGCAAAGAGAAATGTGTAGTGTTATACAATCAAGGCTTTAAGCGCCAAACTATCAACGATTTTCCCGAAGTGGACAATCTGCCAAATACTTGTTGGCTTCCTGAGCCAACTCTTGTTGACAGACTTAAAACTTCATGTTGCGAACTATGCGGTCAAACTGGCAATGTAGTGATGCATCACGTGCGTAAACTCACACTTTTAAAGGGTGAGAACGAATGGGAAAAACTTATGCTCAAAAAGCGCAGGAAAACGTTAGTAGTATGCGAAACATGCAATGCGAAAATCCAAAGAGCAAGTGAAAAATAGATTGATGTTATTAATGGAAAGCCGTATACATGGAGACATGTACGTACGGTTTGGGGGCAGATATTTGGAAACCTACCACCGAAAGGTGTCAAGGCGTCGAATATCGAGCCTACTGGCATTGGAATGTGAGAAAAGGGGGTATGAGCTTCCCGTGTTCTGCACCTTCGATGCGGCCTTGTCGCTCAATTAC
>ENA-ORPK01000603-ORPK01000603.1-human-gut-metagenome-genome-assembly--contig:-NODE-603-length-32597-cov-27.792238_pt1 | contig 32597 bp, 30 predicted proteins | sample MGYA00242139_ERZ509068 | MGnify/ENA primary metagenome ERZ509068 (study PRJEB26280, sample SAMEA2338687) | human gut metagenome | biome: human gut; feature: human-associated habitat; material: faeces... | reverse complement strand
ATGATTCTCTTGTAGAGTTGTTGGGAGGGCTTTGAATATTTTCTTTTGATTCGAATAATGATTTCCTTAATCTTACGCATGATAATGAATAATTTGTAATAGAATCTAAGGTTTAAGGGGTGTCCATTAAGGATTAGGTTGGATTGAAAAACCTTAATGACCTTAATGACCTTGACCTTAATGACCTTAATGATCGGATTTAAACCGTAGAAGCTACTTTCTGATGTCCGTCAACTGCTGGGCAATGCCCTGCGAGTGGACCCCCTCCTGAGTATTCATATCATATAAATGTACGAAGAGGTTTCAAGAACACTAAACCATTCAAGCGATGTCTTGTTTCTTCGATGCTGCAAAAAGTACTGCGGAAAACAAGGCAAAACAATCGTTTTCCCACAACATCCCCGAAAAAACACGTTTTTGAGAAAAAACACATGTTTCTTGGGAAAATCGTTTTAGTAAATAATCTAGACCATGCCCACACGCCCTGCAAGGGCAAAAAGCTTTAAAAATCACCCTTCAACCCACATTTTAACACTCCAAATATTTCTAATTCGAAAAAAATGCTTTTGAATCAGAATACTGATGGTCACTCCATACACCATATAACACAATGAAATTATCATGAGGTAAAAGTAAAAAGGTTTAAGCATATTTATAAAAAACTTCTCCCAAAAGTATTTTTATTAAATTTTATTTGTATCTTTGCGATTGAATTCAGAATTTTGCTTGTTTTAAATACAACACTAAGATTAGTGAAAATTCTGATACGGGAAAACCTGAGAACAATAATAATCAAAGGCGCTCCACAAATATATTATGAGTGTTGTAGTTCAAAATTTTATGAGATGAAATTTTTATATAATGGACAAAAATTTTTAAAAGAATGTGATGTTGATAATACTTTTCAATATCCTATAACATATTTTATAGAAATACCAGTATTGTTCTTTTCAAATCATGCGATGATAAAGATAGGAACAATTGATTTGGTTTATTCTAAAGAATACAACATGCCAATTCAAATTGGCAATGTTATTTTTAGAGATTTTGAGCTATTTAAAGAAAAGGCATCTTTTCTTTGTGATTATAGTGAACATAGTTTTATAAAAGCAAATATTCAACTGGTTTTGCATAAAGAACAATATAACTCTTTTAGTTATGAAATAAAGAACTCCATTTTTGAATATATAAGAACTGAAAATATTGTTTTTTTCCTTAACGAGGTAATTTCTTTGTTAAATTGGGGAATAAAAAATAATAAAGATCTTGATTTGATTTTTCTTTTTTCCGTATTATTGTGTAAAAAAGAAATAATCACAGATCTTGATACAATTAATACAAAAAGACCGTATGTTTATAAGGGATTTCTTAATGATTTAACTGTCAAACAAGATTTCAAATTCGTAAGTAGAGTCGGAAGAGATGATTATTCTTATGAATATACTCATTTTATATTTGTCCCTAATTGTGTAGAAGAATATTATCTTGTTAAGTTAATTGGAAAAGAAATGGCAGAAGATAGTTGTTATCCAAAACTAAAAATAAAGATGGAAGGAAATCTTGTTGATATAGTATTTTGCTCAATGCACGACACAAACGCCTATCGTTCTGAGATTAAAGAATATACATCTGAAAATTTTAATGCATATAAGAAAATAGTAATAGAAAGTTTCGAAAAACTCTATGAGTCGTTCTGGAATAGTTTTATGGTACTTTTTAATGAATATAAGAATTCTAATTCTAAAAGCGGTAATTAATTTAGAAAAACACAGAATTAGAGAGGGAAGGTGCGCCAATTGCACCATCCCCAATCTTCATCCCTCATCCCCCGATGCTTCTCTTATATTCATCTTTCTTCTAGAACTTTTCATAGAGGCTCTAGAAGAACTATCCATCTTGAAATTTTATCTTTTGGGGCCACAAAGGCGGGGAGGGAGCTGGGAGGTGATTTTCTGCGAGGAGCAGCGGAAAAAGTGATGAGGAGAGCAGAAAAAGTGGCTTCGAGGACAGTTTTTACTCCTTCTGAAGACAAAAATAAGAAGGGTAAAAATGCAGTTATGGAGCAGAAATGCACATTTTTCTACCTTCATTTCTGTAGGAAAAGTAAAAAGAATATACAGAAAGAAATGGGAAAAGCGGACGAATTTCAGAATATCCTGAGAGAAAAAATGCAGGATAAACAAGACTAGAATATATAAGAAAAACCTTCTAATACGTTTATAATCAATGGTTTACTAGATGATTCTTAGTAAGAAAATACCTCTTAATCCTTAACCTTTTTGGGGGTCATTAAGGTCATGGTCATTAAGGTCATTAAGGATTCGGGGGGAACGGAATATATATAGTATAATATTAAATTTAATTTAATATTATACTATAAGAAAAGAGAGCGAGCGGAAAGTGCTTAATGACCTTAATGACCTTGACCTTAATGACCGCTTTTTAGGGTTCTGCTGGTTTTTCATCACTCATTCTGAGAGTTTGCAACATTGCTGCAAGAAACTTTGCATAAAATCTCAATAGAACTCTTTGTATTACAGCCACTTATGTCATTTCCTGCAAAGAAAGTTGGGGTAAAAGCTTGCAATCGGGGCAAAAATGTTGTATCTTTGCACCGGCAATCGAAGGAAACGCCTTAGGGGCCTGATAACGGGCATCTCTTACGACCCAGGCGGGGGATAAATGATGGCAGGCGCCGGTCATCAATGACGACCCCGAAAAGGACAAGAAACGGGCTATCCGGGGAGTTGCAAAAATGAACCTTTTAACACAAACGACTATGATTAATTACAGCATCGTAATGCGTAGCGTGAACGCAAATCTTCTGGCTATCAACCAGGCAAAGTCACGCATCAACCAGGCAAAGAAGGAGGGCAAGGAGCCTGAGAAGGAAGACCTCGACCTCGTGAAGACCGAGAAGCAGAACGCTTTTGCCGTGTCACAGTACACCGACATCATGACCATCGAGAAGTTTGCCAAGCACATCACCTCTCATGGCAGCGTGTACTCCAGAGCCGACATCAGCGCCATCCTCTACATGGCAGTAGACTGCATGAGAGAGATGCTGCTCGAGGGCAAGAAGGTCCGTCTGGGCGACCTGGGTGACTTCTCCGTCCTGCTCACCTCGAAGGGTGCCGAGGATGCCGACAAGTTCACCGCACAGAACATCACCGACGTGAAGGTGCAGTGGGAGCCTGGTCAGCAGTTCAAGACCCTGCGTGACGAAGCCGAGTTCAACCTCGTGGCAAGCCGCAGTGCTCAGGCTGCCGTTCTCAAGGCGATCAAGGAGGGCAAGACCAGCGTAGACCTCAACGCTCCAACCACTCCGGAGGGAGGCGGTGACGGAACCAGCGGCGGCGGTTCTACTACCACCGGAGGCAGCGAGAATACCGGAGGCCAGGGCAGCGAGAGTTCCGGCGGAACGGGTAGCGAAGGCTCCGGCACCGACCAGGGCGGAGACGTAGGTCTCTAGACTGAGAGTCGGGCGGGTTCGGGAGGAAAATAAAGTATTAATTTTTTATATTAGGCAGGAAATTGTTTAACCTTTAAATTAGAAAGACTATGAAAAGAGACACATGGAAGATGGTGTTGCAGATAGCCATCAGCATCTTGACGGCAATCGCAACCACGCTCGGAGTGACTAGCTGTGTAGGCTAGAAGTTGAAAATGAAGAATGGCCGTTCTCCTCATCAAAGAGGGAGCGGCCGTTTTTATTTCATCCGAAAAGGGTCATTAAGGGTCATGTCATTAAGGGTCATTTTCATTTTCCAATCCCTCCATCCGGTCATTAAGGTCACGGTCATTAAGGTCATTAAGGATTTCGATTAAATAACCTTCACTCTCTGCTTGCCTTCTCTTCCGTCTACCACAATCTTCTCGAAGATGATGGCGGGAACTAAAAATAAGCATGTTGCTCTAAAATTTTCAGTTATTTTTATACAACTTATTAAAATTATTACTAACTTTGCAAGCGAGAATTATAGTTAGCAAACTATGTAATAGACAATATCACCAAGATTGTCATTGCAAGTATTGGTAAGTATTGGATTAAGATTATAAACAATTAAATAAATGACGTCATGAAAAAGTTATTCGCACTTTCACTTATTTCTATATTATACATGCCTTTGCATGCACAAGAAGAGGTGGACTATAAGTATAATACTGTAAAAAATTATTATTCTTACTTATCTATAGACGGAGTATTATATATAACTGATAAGTCTAATGGAAAAGAATACCCTTACATTTTAGTGCGCTACCCAAGCGAGAAAACGAATAGTACTTTTGAGATACCTGAAACTGTTAGGCACATTGTACCTCATGCCTTTAAAGGCAATAAGTATCTTAAAACTATCATTTTCCCAAGCTGTGTTTCTGCAGGCAGTAATGACTACCATGCCCTCACGATTTCAACATCTGCCTTTGATGATACCGCCATCGAGGAATTCATCACAAGGGGGGCTGCGACTTCAATTTCCTCTGCTAGGGTAAATAAAAAGGGAAGTGACAAGAAGTACAACCTTCAGGGTATGGAAATAAATTCTCCACAAAAGGGAGAGGTATATATCCAAGATGGGAAGAAGTATGTAGACAAATAAGCAAAGCTTTTACCTTTACCTTTCTCTGAACAACAAATATACTTGATAATACACTGCCCCTACTTTTCTTTTGTGCAATTAATTATTATATATATTACTAATCGTGCGCAAGAGAGAAGTTTATGGGGTAGTACGTTTCTAATACATAATTAAGATGCTGGAGATTACTCCATACTCATCATACTGAGGAATGGTAACGATGATTTTAGTTTTTGCTCCATCTTTAACCTTCTGAATGGTTACTACAGAAACCCACTTTGAAGGAATACTATCATCAAGTTCTTGGCAAACTAGGCGATATACATCAACAGAACCTCGGTCAGCAAAAACATTACCAGTCTCATAACTGCAAGAAGTTATCTTGAAGGAAAGTTCGTCTTCGGTGCCTGCATCAACTGTAAGTTTGCCAGCCTTTACAGAAATAGAGTGTCCAACTTGCATTGGATTGCAATCTATTGCGTCCTTATTGATAACGAAATCACCTGCCCCATATAGTGAGTGAATTTGCTCTGTTTTTGTGTCAAAACTCATAGAAAGTTCACTAACAGCGATTTTCTGAGGTTCTAAAGCGACACAAGCTGAACAGACTAATAGTCCTGCTACAAAAGAAATAAAGCGTCTCATAAGCGAAATTTTAACTGTTATTTATTCAAGTTTCGCAAGTGAGGGAATTGATAGAAGTTAAAGAAGTTATCACTCCCTACGTTCGTTCGGGAAGTTAAGAGACAATAGTCACCTTGCATAAAAACGTAGGACATTTGTCCCTTAACTTCCCTATAACTTCCCTCTAACTTCCCTTGACTTCCTGATATGCGAAAGTTCGATTAAATAACCTTCACTCTCTGCTTGCCTTCTCTTCCGTCTACCACAATCTTCTCGAAGATGATGGCAGGGTCGTTAGGGGTCAGGGTGAGCGTATGAACGCCGTCGGCGGTGGCAGGGAGCTCTACTTCTATCACCTTGTCGATGATGCGGGTGGCTACCGTAGGGTAGTAGATGTCGTAGATGTTCTCCGGCTTCTCGTTCAGATTGTGATTGAAGTTGACGAGGATTGGCTCGGCTCCGTCTACACTTACGCCATAAGTCATGCCGCCCTTGTTCTGATAATCCAGGGTTGACTTGATGATGACGTGGATGCGCACCTTGCGAGGCTCCATCTTGAACTGATAGGAGAGGCTGGCACCCTTCACACCCTTGGTGTAAGGCATGAGCGTCATTCCGGCAAGACTCTTGCCCATGAACGGAATCTGAACCCACTTGGCTCCCTCCTTCTCCTTGCCCTCAGGAGCAGCATCGGTCTTCGATGCGAAGAATGGAGCTTCGATTTCTACCACGCCATTGTGCTCGCTGATGACTGGAGCTTCAGAAGCTGATACCCGGAAGAGCTCCGGACAGGTATCCTTCTCGAAATCATCATTCCAACTCTTGTAGCCGATGTGCTTCTGCGTCATCATGCCGTTCCATTTGCCGCCCGACATCTTGTGGTTGTAAACATCGCAGATGAGGGAATCGCGCTTGAAGAGGCGCTCGCATTCATCCGCCCAGATGTTCGCCTTCGGATTGTTCTGCTTGTAGAGAGCATGGTTCTGAGCCTGGGCAAAGTACATCTGATGCAGATTGCTCATCAGCTCGATAGGGAAGAGGATAATCTGGCGATAGGCATCGCGATAGGCATCGTGATAGGCTGCCGGCAGACTGTTGTACTGGCGCAGCGCATCAGCCTCGAGCTGGAGATACTGATTCACCACCTCCTGCCATTCACCGTTCTCCATACTGTAGGTATTCTTGTCGAGCATCTCCGGAGTGCAGCGGCCGTTGTACTTGCAGATGAGGTTCAGAATGCGTGCTGCTTCGTCAGCCTGCGATTCTCCGAACTGCTGGGCGCACCAGTCGCGGGTGTGGCGGGTGATGTTGTTCACCGAGTATTTATGAGGATTCCACGCCATGTCCATAAACTGGCTGATAGGATATTCCATCGGCTTGAGGTCGCCCACGTTGAGAATCCAGAGACGGTCAATGCCATTCTCGTAAGCAAGCGTCAACTGCTCCCAAGGATTCTGTACAGGAGTTACGTTGAGCATCTTGGAGTTTCTAGGTGCACCCACATAGTCTACATGATAATACAGTCCCCATCCGCCCTTGTGCTTGCGTTCCTGGGCATTCGGCACACGGCGCACGTTGCCCCAGTTGTCGTCGCAGAGCAGCAGGGTTACGTCGTCGGGAACCTTCATTCCCTTGTCGTAGTAATCCAGTACCTCTTTATATAGTGCCCAAACCTGCGGTGTTTCGCTGGCCTTCTTTCCCGTTACATCGGCAATGATCTTGCGCTGGTCGTTGATGATCTGGCTCATCAGCTTTGTATCAGCCTCTGCGCTCATCGCCTCGTCACCGTCGCCACGCATTCCGATGGTTACGATCTGTTCGGTTCCCTTCATGCGCTCTATTCCCTCACGGAAGAACTTCTGCAGGTTAGCCTTGTTCTTCTGATAGTTCCAAGGTCCCCATCCCTTTCGGTTGCGGGCGTATTCCTGATGGTTGCGTGCCATCGGCTCGTGATGGGAGGTACTCATCACCACGCCCATCTCATCGGCGGTCTTCTCGTTCTCCGCATCGTCGGCATAGAACGCCCAGCCCCACATGGCTGGCCACATCATGTTGCCCCTGAGGCGCAGCACCAGTTCGAAGACGCGCTGGTAGAAGCGGTGGTCGCCATATCCGGTGCCGTAGGTGTTCTTGACCCACGAGGTGAGACAAGGCGCCTCATCGTTGAGGAAAATGCCACGATAGCGCACGGCTGGTTCGCCATCAGTGTAGGTTCCACGGTTCACGAAGATGGAGTCGTGGTGCTCCACGGGAACGTCTGCCCAGTCGTACCATGGCGAAACGCCCATCTGCTGGGAGAGTTCGTAAATGCCGTAGATGGTTCCACGGCGGTCGCTTCCGGTGATGACGAGCTGGTTGTCCACCACGGTGATGATGAATTTCTCTCGCTTGCCCTTGAGCAGATTTCCGTTGATGCGTTTCTGCTTGACGAGCTGGTCGATGGCAGCAGAATGTCCGATGGTTCCCACGAGGATGGTTGCCTTGCGGTTGGAGGTGATGGTGGCTTGGGAGCCGCTCACGTTCCTGATGTCCTTGACCAGGGCATTGGCAGCATAGCTCACGCCGCGGCAGTCGTTGGCGTCCATATAGATTTCTACCTTATCATTACCGTTGATGAGTAAGTCGCCCTGCTGGAAACTTACGAATCTCTCTGCTGCGCTCATGCTCATGGCTGAGAGGAGGGCAGCGGAAGCTAAAAATGCTTTCTTGATGTCATTAAGTCTCATACTTATTTAATTGTGGTTGTTGTTTGATAGCTGCAAAGGTAGGAATATTCTCCGGAAAGTTCTTTATCAGATGTCCCCTTTACTTTATTATTTGTTTCATTTTGGCTTTCCATGCGGTTTCTGTACGTCTTTTCTCCTAAATGTTTTGTGTTTTCAGAGAAAAGTATTAATTTTGCATCATAATAATAAGATAGAAAAATATGATAGACAAACCGACCATAGCCCGTATTATGGACTCCACCAAGATAGAAGAGGTGGTGTCTGAATTCGTGACGCTGAAAAAGCGCGGCATCAACTATATTGGCTTGTGTCCTTTCCATAACGATTCCCATCCGTCGTTCTCCGTTTCGCCAACCCGAGGCATCTGCCACTGCTTTACCTGCGGCAAGGGTGGAAACGCCATCAACTTCCTGATGGAGCTGGAGCAGATGACCTATCCCGATGCGCTCCGCTGGCTCGCCAAGAAATACAATATCGAGATTCAGGAGCGCGAGATGACCAGCGAGGAGAAACAGAGGGAGAGTGAACGTGAATCCATGTTCATCGTCAACGAATGGGCTGCGAAGTATTTCCAGGACATTCTGCAGAACGACGTGGACGGACGCGCCATCGGAATGCAGTATTTCCGCAGCCGTGGATTCCGCGACGACATCATCCGGAAGTTCCAGCTGGGATTCGCCCTGCCACAGCGCACGGCACTCTTCGACGAGGCGGTGAAGAAGGGATACAATCCGAAATATCTCACCGCCACCGGACTCTGCTTCAAGGTGGACAAGGACGAGGCTGGCAACAGAAGCGGACAGGACCAGTACCTGGACCGATTCTCCGGCCGTGCCATCTTCCCGTGGACGAGTGTGAGTGGTAAGATCGTGGCATTCGGAGGACGCGTGCTGGACTCCCGGACCAAGGGCGTGAACCAGAAATACGTCAATTCGCCCGACAGCGAAATCTACCATAAGGAACGAGAGCTCTACGGACTGTATCAGGCAAAGAAAGCCATCGCCAAGGAAGACTGCGTCTACATGGTGGAGGGCTATACGGACGTCATCTCCATGCACCAGTGCGGCATTGAGAACGTGGTGGCAAACTCGGGAACAGCCCTGAGTATCCATCAGATCCGACTGCTCCACCGATTCACCAGCAACATCGTATTGCTCTACGACGGCGATGCTGCGGGCGTGCATGCGGCGCTGCGAGGAACCGACATGCTGCTGGAAGAGGAGATGAACGTGAAGGTGCTCCTCCTGCCCGAAGGCGACGACCCGGACAGCTTTGCCCGCAACCATACGGCAGAAGACTTCAGAAAATATATTGAAGACCATCAGGTAGACTTCATCCAGTTCAAGACCGACATTTCGCTCAGGGGCGTCACTGACCCCGTGAAGCGCAGCCAGGCAATCAATTCCATTGTAGAGAGCATCTCGAAAATCAAGAATCAGATTACCCGTGCAGCCTACATCACCGACTGTGCCCATCGCCTGGGCGTGAACGAGGCTATCATCGTCAACGCCCTGAACAACTTCGTGCGCAACGGAATGAGCGAGCAGGTGAAGGCTGAGCGCAGAGCTGCCGGACTCAGAGAACCGGTGGCCGGAACACCCCAGCCGGGACTGCAGCAGGGGATGAGGGGAACCTCGCCGCTGGACAAGCTGCTGGAGGTGGAAGACCTGCTGGTGAAGCTGATTATCCATTATGGCGACAAGATCATCACGGTGAAGGATGTGGACGAAAACGAGGTGCAGCTGCCCGTGGCTCAATACATCAGCCTGGATATGGGCGGCGACGGATTCAAGTTTCACAAGGACTTGTATAATCAGATTCTTCAGGAGGCTCTGGATCATCTCGATGAGGAGGGATTCGTGGCAGAGACCTATTTCTCAACCCATTCCAATCCTGAAATCAGTCGCATAGCCGGAATGCCTTTGGGCGAACAGGAGATTGCCACGGCCAGCCTGCAGCTGAAACTGAGTCCGGAGAAGCTGCGCCAGTACGTGTTCAAGGACCTGCTCAGCTTCCGCACGCATTACATCGCCCAGCGCATCATCGAAGTGCAGCAGGAGTTTGCCAAGAACCCGACCAACCGTGAGCTGCTGCAGGAGTTTGTGAAACTCAAGCAGATGAATGCACTTGTGGCAAGTCAGACGAACTCAGTATTTAATTAGAATAAGGATATGATTTATTTCCATTGGATTTATCTGTTGCTCTATGTCGCAATCATGGTTCCTGCGATCATCCGCGTCTTGCTCGACAACCGACAGCCGGCGAAGACGATGGCTTGGATTCTCGTGCTCGCCTTCATGCCGTTCGTGGGAATCATCTTCTACATCTTCTTCGGACAGAACACCCGGAAGGAGCGTCACATCAGCGACCGAAGCATGGACCAGCTGACCAAGCGCTCGATGCTGGAATTCGTAGAGCAGGAGAACCTGCACCTGCCTGCCAACAACAAGCCGCTGATGAATCTCTTCACCAACCAGAACTGGGCGTTCCCGTTCAAGGACAACAGGGTGGACATCTTTACCGATGGTTATGAATTCATCTGTTCCTTATTATATAATATAGGTAAGGCCCAGCATCACATCCACCTGGATACTTACATCTTCGAGGACGATGCACTGGGCTATCTGGTGGCTGATGCGCTGATAGACAAGGCGGAGCAGGGGGTGGAAATAAGAGTGATTTATGACGACGTGGGCTGCTGGAAGGTGAAGGACGCCTTCTTCGAAAGGATGAGAGATGCGGGCATTGACGTGCACGCCTTCATGCCCGTGCGCTTCCCGGCTTTTACCAGCAAGGTGAACTATCGCAACCACCGCAAGCTGTGCGTGATTGACGGCAAGGTGGGATTCATCGGGGGCATGAACATTGCCAAGAGATATGTGAAGGGAACGGGAAAGCAACCATGGCGAGATACGCATCTTCGCATCGAGGGTGGCGGCGTCTATGCGCTGCAGCGTGCGTTCCTCATCGACTGGTATTTCGTGGACCGCACGCTGATTACCAACCGCGTCTATTATCCTCCGGTGGATATTCATATCAGCAACAGCTGTCTGGTCCAGGTTGTGACGAGCAGTCCTATTGCTCCATGGCCTGACATCATGCAGGGTTACGTGCGCATCCTGCTGCAGGCACAGAAGTATGTGTATATGGAGACTCCTTATTTCCTGCCAACCGAACCGGTATTGTTTGCGATGAGAACGGCGGCATTGGCGGGAGTGGACATCAGGTTGATGATTCCCCGCAAGGCGGATGCGAAGCTGGTGGAATGGGCTTCGCGTTCGTATGTGATGGAGGCGATAGAGGCTGGAGTGAAGGTTTATCTCTATATGGGTGGTTTCAACCACAGCAAGCTGCTGGTGAGTGATGATAATCTCTGCACGGTGGGAAGTACGAATATCGACTTCCGCAGTTTCGAGAATAATTTCGAGGCGAATGCCTTTTTCTATGATGAGGAAATGGCGCAGCGCATCAAGACGATTTATCTGAAGGATGAATCGCAGAGCATCCTGGTGGATGATGTTTCCTATTTCGTGAAGCGCCCGTTCATGAAACGGTTGTTCGAAAGCATCGTCAGATTGCTTTCGCCGCTGCTGTGATTAGGCACGGATTTTTATTTAAGTATGGATTTATTTAGGCACGGATTACACGGAGTTATGAGCTAAATTCAATATCCCGAATTTATAATCTCATAAAAAATCCGTGTAATCCGTGCCTAAAATTTGCTTTTATCTGAATATCGAGAAGTTGACGCTTCCATAGCTTCTGTGCTCCAGGAATCGGGGATGCTCGGAAAAATCATAATTCTTGCCATGTTCGAAAACGAAGATTCCATCTTCGTTCAGCAGGTCGCCATTCAATACGAGGTCTGGAATCTCCGGAAGTTTCTCCAGCGCGTATGGCGGATCGGCAAAGATGAAATCAAACTTCTGCTTGCAGGTCTTCAGGAAGCGGAACACATCGCCACGAATCAGAAGATCCTTGTCTTCGCCCAGCTTCTTGAAACACTCGCGGATGAAGTTGGCGTGGTCGCGGTCTGCCTCTACGCTGATGACGCGCTGGCAACCTCGGGAAACGAGTTCCAGCGAGATGCTGCCCGTACCGGCAAAGAGGTCGAGGGCGGTTGCATCCTCAAAATCGATGTAACCCTGCAAAACATTAAAGATATTCTCCTTTGCAAAATCTGTTGTAGGGCGCGCCTTGAACGAACGTGGAATGTCGAAATGGCGACCCTTATATTGTCCTGTTATGATTCTCATATTTTTACTTTGAACTTATTACTTTGAACTTTGAACTTTGAGCTTTGAACTTTATGATTAGCTATGCTGTTGAATTGGCTTTCCCTTCGGCCGCCGAACGCTGTTTCTTCACTTTTCGTTCTTCACTCTTCACTTACTCAAGTACAGTGCCAGCAAGTCGAAAGGCATTCCCTTGATTTCCGTGATAGGAGCACGGTTGAATTCTGCGGCGGGATTCAGGAGGAAAGTCTTCCTGATGTAAAGCTTACTGTTATAAAGGAACCAGTCCTTGTCAGGAACTTCGCCCGAAACGTGTAGCTCGTCCTGCATCTGGTCCAATCCCATCTGCTTCCATACGTAGAGGATGAAATAGAGTGCATCCTTGGCATGAGCCGCATTGAACGAATTGAAGAACTTGAAGCGGTTCTTGTCGAAACAGAAGAGGTCCAGCTTCTTGTCGTGGAAATAGGCATAGAGCTTGCGGTGAATGCCCGTGAAACTGCGCTGATGCAGATAGTGCCACATCGGCTGCATGATAGGAGTGAAGCGCACATCCTGGAAATTATCTTCCACCACCATCTTGAAATCCTTGTTGATAGGGAACACAGCCACTACGTTGAGAGCCGGCTGAACACGGTAGAGGATGGCGTCGGAATGATGACCGGCAAAGGCGTGCTGATAGAGCACGTCAAGGTCTTCTTCATGAAATTCCTCTATCGGAACCAGCAGGATTGGAGTGTCGATGTAGACTCGCACCTTCTGATAACCACGTTGCAGGAGTTCGCTTTCCTTGAAAGCCTGACGCAAGTTGGCTGCCATGGATACGCCGCTCTTCACGGTATAAGGCTCGTAAATGACCTGATGCTCAGCTTCGCGGTCAACTACCGAAAAGCTGAGTGTATTCTTGCTCACTCTTATCGTGAGGCGTGCCTGAAGTGTTTTATTGCCTGTTAGCTGCATGATCATCTTGTTGTTTTACCAGTTGCCTGTGTTGTTATTATCTGTTGTTATGTCGCCAATCTTCAGTCCCGGATATTCTCCGGCATAGTTGGCCTGCTCAGTGATTTCCTGAATGGCATTTTCATCTAGTCCGTCGAGGAAATCTTCATAGGCTGCTCCGCATTCCATGAGCGGAATCTGCTTGCCGCTCTTACTGACAATCGTGGTAGCGGCGAGCGAGAATTTCTTGCCGTCGGAGTAGGGGATGAAGGAATCGGCAGCCTTCAGATACTTGCCCTTGACGAGGGTATTGAAGTCGCCCGTATACACCCCATGCTTGTCCTTGTACTTCTCTTCCGCTTCCCGGATGATCATCAGCCTGGCTTTCACCTCTGCCTCTCTGCTCTTCATCCGTTTCTGGAAGATGAGGGGCTGGCAGATGCTGAGTACGCAGAGGGTCATCATGACGATGACGCATGCTCCCAGGACCGCATTATTGTTTATTTTCCTTAATTTCATTCTCATTTCAAAAAGTATTATTACTTTTGCATTTGCATTTGCTTCTGCAAAGATACTGCAAGCGAGCGCAATGAAAGCTTGCTTTCAAATTGCCGAGTGCAGCTTTTGCTTCTGCAAAGATACTGCAAAACCGAGACAACACAAAATATTTGGTGTTGAAATTATTAAATATTAATTATAAATTGTACATTCATGATTGTAGATGAACTAAAATATAAGATATTGGAGCAGTTTGGCTTTCCGCCAACTCCCGAACAGGCGAATGCGCTGGATGTCTTCGCCCGCTTCATGACCGATCGCAATCCTCATGCTGTGATGATATTGCGGGGTAGTGCGGGTACGGGTAAGACTTCGCTTTCGGGTGCCATCGTCCGCACGATGAAGGCCATCGGTCAGAAGGTGATGCTCCTGGCTCCTACGGGCAGGGCTGCCAAGGTCTTCTCCCTGAGCAGCGGTTCGCCTGCCTTCACCATCCATCGCCGCATCTATCGCGAGAAAGCATTTTCGGGCGTTGACGGCCAGTTCAATCTCAACGACAATCTCTATACGGATACGCTCTTCATGGTGGATGAGGCTTCGATGATTTCCAATCTGGGACTGGGTGGAACCACTTTCGGAAGTGGCTGTCTGCTGGATGATCTGGTTCATTTCGTTTATCAGGGTCATAACGACCGCCTGATGCTGATTGGCGACAAGGCGCAGTTGCCACCTGTCGGCGAGGAGGAATCGCCAGCCCTTCATGCTGCCATGCTCAAAGGCTACGGTTTGTCGGTTTATGAATGCGATTTGAACGAGGTGCTCCGTCAGAGTGAGAAGTCGGGCATTCTGTATAATGCCACGATGATTCGTCAGATGATTACGCACGATGACATTACGCAGCTTCCGAAAATCCATTTCTCCGGATTCTCCGACATCCAGCAGATGCCTGGAGCCGAACTCATAGAGGCGCTTGCCGACAGTTATCATCATGTGGGGCTGGACGACACCATCGTCGTGACTCGCAGTAACAAGCGTGCCAACATCTTCAACCAGGGCATTCGCAATATGGTGCTTGACAGGGATGAGGAACTTTCGCAGGGCGACATCCTCATGATTGTGAAAAACAATTATTACTGGATGGAAGAGGAGAGGAAGAAAGTAAGTGAAGAACGAAGAGTGAAGAGTAAAGAACTTCCTGCGTTCCTTGCGAATGGCGACCGTGCCAAGGTCTTGCGGGTTCGTCGCCGCATCGACCTTTACGGTTTCCGTTTCGCCACGCTTCTGCTGCAGTTCCCCGATTATGACAATTACGAGCTGGAGGCAACGGTTCTGCTGGATACTTTGACGAGCGAGGCGCCAGCCTTGACCCATGAGCAGCAGGAGCAGCTCTTCCGTCAGATAGAAGAAGATTATCAGGACATTCCGCTCAAGGCGGATAGGATGAAGGCGATTCGCCAGGACCAGTTCTTCAATGCCCTGCAGGTGAAGTTTGCCTATGCCGTGACCTGCCATAAGGCGCAGGGCGGACAGTGGGCGCATGTTTATGTGGATCAGGGTTACATGACGGACGACATGCTCACGCCCGATTATATCCACTGGCTCTACACCGCCTTCACCCGTGCCACCGAGAAGTTGTATCTGGTCAACTGGCCGGAGACGCAAACCGTTACTTCTTAGTTTCAAATTGGTTCAATATCAGCGATTTCGGCAAATAAACATCAGAATGTTTGATGGTTTGAAAAAAAAATCGTACTTTTGCATCCGGATAAATATGAAGTGTGTTCCGCACGCCATGAAAGGGCGTGTGGGGTTTTTATGCAAAGGTATAAGAAATTTATTAATTTATCATATATAAAAAATAAATGGAAAAAAGAAAAGTAGCTTTAATCACGGGTATTACAGGTCAGGATGGCTCTTATTTGGCAGAGTTGCTGCTGAGTAAGGGGTATGATGTTCACGGAACTATCCGACGTTCATCTACCGACTATCGCGAGCGCATCGCTCATCTGGAAGGTACCCCAAATTTCCATCTTCATTATGCCGACCTCGGTGACTCCATGAGTATCATCCAGGTGATGAACAAGGTGAAACCTACAGAGGTTTACAACCTTGCGGCACAGAGCCATGTACAGGTAAGTTTCGACTCTCCGGAGTTTACTGCCGATGTAGACGCAACGGGCGTTCTCCGCATCCTGGAGGCTATCCGCCAGTGTGGTTTGTCAGAAACCTGCCGCATGTATCAGGCTTCTACCTCCGAGCTTTACGGTAAGGTAGAAGAGGTGCCACAGAACGAGAATACTCCGTTCCACCCTTATTCTCCTTACGCTGTTGCCAAGCAGTATGGCTTCTGGATTGTCAGGGAATATCGTGAGGCTTACAACATGTTCTGCTGCTCAGGTATTCTCTTCAACCATGAGAGTGAGCGCCGTGGCGAGACTTTCGTTACCCGCAAGATTACGCTGGCTGCAGCCCGTATCAAGCAGGGCAAGCAGAGCAAGCTCTATCTCGGTAACCTGGATTCTCTCCGCGACTGGGGGTATGCTAAGGATTACGTAGAATGCATGTGGCTGATTCTCCAGGCAGAGAAGCCGGAGGATTTCGTCATTGCTACCGGTAAGCAGCACTCTGTCCGTGAGTTCGCCCAGCTGGCTTTCCACTATGTTGGAATCGAACTGAAGTGGGAAGGTAAGAATGAGAACGAGAAGGGTATCTGCGTTGAGGGTCCTGAGGAACTCATCGGTAAGACGCTCGTTGAGGTTTCTCCTGACTTCTATCGTCCTACCGACGTGGTGAACCTTTGGGGTGACCCAACAAAGGCTAAGGCTAAGCTCAACTGGAATCCTAATTCTACCTCTTTCGAGGATCTCGTCAAGATCATGGTAGAGAGCGATATGGCGAAGGTAGCTGCCGAGGATGCTGGCGAGAAGGTTCGCTGCAATCTCGTAGAATACTTGGAAAAGGGAATTGTTAAGTAGTGAGTAATGATTAGTGATTAGTGATTAATTCCGTTGAAGATATGAGTGAAAGTGGAGATCTTTTATCACATAAATGTATGAAATTTGCTATTCGTATAGTAAAATTATATAAATGGTTATGTGATGAAAAAAAGGAATTTGTAATGAGCAAGCAACTACTTCGCTCAGGTACTAGTATTGGTGCTAATTTAGCAGAGGCACAAGCAGCAATAAGTAAGGCTGATTTTACAGCAAAAATCTTTATTAGCGCTAAAGAGTGTCGCGAAACGCAATATTGGATTGAATTATTGTTTCAGACAGATTATCTGGATAAAAAACAATACGAATCAATTCTGACTGATTCTGTAGAATTAGGGAAAATGTTGTCTTCTATGACAAAGAAACTCCAACCCAATGGCAGGCTGTCATCAACGGAAGATAATCACTAATCAATAATAAATAATAAATGAATAAAGATTCAAAGATTTATATAGCAGGACACCACGGACTTGTGGGGTCTGCTATCTGGAATAACCTCGAGAAGAGAGGCTATCATAACCTGGTGGGTCGTTCTCATAAAGAACTCGACTTGACCGACCAGTATGCAGTAGAGAAGTTCTTTGATGAGGAGAAGCCAGATGCAGTGGTTCTGGCTGCTGCCTTCGTGGGCGGAATCATGGCAAATTCGCTCTATCGTGCCGACTTCATCATGCAGAACATGAAGATGCAGTGCAACGTGATCAGCAATGCCTATTCTCATGGCGTGAAGAAACTCCTCTTCCTGGGCTCTACCTGCATCTATCCAAAGAATGCACCGCAGCCTATGAAGGAGGACGTGCTCCTTACTTCTCCTTTGGAATACACCAACGAGGAATACGCCATTGCCAAGATTGCCGGACTGAAGATGTGCGAGAGCTACAACCTTCAGTATGGAACCAACTATATCGCAGTAATGCCAACCAACCTCTATGGTCCGAATGATAATTTCCACCTGGAGAACAGTCACGTAATGCCTGCGATGATGCGCAAGATTTATCTTGCCAAGCTCATCCATGACGGCGACTGGCACAGTGTTGAGGTAGATATGAACAAGCGTCCTATCAACCCTACTGACAAGCTTCGCGCCATTATTGGCGAGGGTAATGTGGACGGCAGCAACTCTCACGAGCGCATTCTGAAGGCGCTGGAGTTCTACGGAATCTACGACAACAAGGTGGTGCTTTGGGGAACCGGCAAGCCTTTGCGTGAGTTCCTCTGGAGCGAGGATATGGCTGACGCCAGTGTTCATGTGCTCCTGAATGTGGATTTCAAGGACATCATCGGCATTGAGAAATACAGTTCTGTATTCTATGGTGCCAAGGTGGATGGTGCTGTGGATAGAAATAATTCTGAAGGTAGAGGTGGTGCAATCCCATCTCTCGGTGAGATTCGCAACTGCCACATCAACGTGGGAACCGGTAAGGAACTTACCATCCGTGAGCTTTCAGAGCTTGTAGTAAAGGCCGTAGGTTTTGAAGGCGAGGTAGAGTTTGATGCCAGCAAGCCTGATGGAACCCCAAGAAAGCTCATCTCAGTAGATAAGCTCCACAGTCTCGGCTGGACTCACAAGGTAGAAATCGAGGATGGTGTACAGAAGCTCTTCGAGTGGTATAAGAATAGTTTGAAAGACTAAATACAAAATATGGATAGGGAAGAGTAGCGACGGTTGGATTGCTGCTCTTCTTTTTGTAACTTGCCCACCCAGTTACTTAAGAAGTTTGATTTATAATAGTGTTGCGGAATTAAGGCTAACATAAATATGAAAAAGATTATTTTATTCTTGCAGTTGATCTTCTCGATAGGGATGTCAGCGCAGACGACTGTAGAATCAGTCCAAGTTGCGGATATGGATGAAGGTGCCCCCATCTGTGGCAAGTCAATAGATTTGCACAAGCGCATTCTCCAGGCCTACAATTGCGATAGTACGCTCATCGTCTTCGCTTGTGATACCACTAAAAAAGGAAAAAATACCGATACTGGCTATCTCTATTCACTAGATGCCAATACCCTGGAAGTGCAATGGCAAAAGTCGCTGAAACTTTCTTTGTCAAAACTCTATGGCGTCTGTTCCGAGGGAGTGCTGCTTTCCTCCACTCTGAAAAGTACAGGCAAGTCACTCTTGACCTTGTCTGATACCAAGACGGGCCAGTCGCTATGGACGCAGTATCTTTATCCTGTCTATTTCAATGATAGCTTGGATATCGTGGTGGGACTTGAGAAAGTGGGAGACAGCAAGACATACGCTTATCGCCTGAGCACAGGAGAGTTGTTGTGGGATGCCGAGATTCCGATGACCAAGAACGTGGGATGGAAAGATGCTTGCATGGTGGATTCCACTCACTTGGTGGTTGTGGGTGATGACATCAACGAAATCAACATCCATTCGGGTGAAATCAAGAAGGTGAAGGCTGTGACTGGCATTCGTGATTCCAAGGGAATGATGGCTATGGCATTGACCAATGTCTTGTCTGCAGCAATCACCATCGGATTTAATTCTTATGTTTATTACTATTATTATAATCTTAATCCATATCTCATTACGGGCTTGACTTCCAATATCCTTCAGGTGGGCTCTGACTTGTATATAAGTGATAGAAAAAGCCTCTATTGTTTGGGAGTGGACAGTTTGCAAACACGCTGGAAGTATGATTTCCAGGACAAGGAGGCTTCTACGGCTCATCTTCTGCTTAGGGATGGCAAGATATTGATGCTCAATTACGGTTATGGCAACAGTCTTATGAGAGGTACGGTGAAGTGTGGCAAGCCTTTCTTGGCTTCTTTTGATGCACAGACGGGAGATAGGGAGAAGATGTTTCCTTTATACGACAAGAAGCATGTCATGAACGACGGAATGCTCACGGAGAGTGGTGTCTTCCTTGCTGGTTCTGACAAAGCTGTATATCTGTCATTTGCTGATTCTGCTGTCATCAGCAAAGATTGGGATCGCAGAGCCAATGGGGCTTTGACTATGGTGTTGAGAAAACCATTCTATGCGTTTCATGGACTTGCACCAAAGCTGACTTTAGTGGAGGCATTCGACAAGGTGTGCCCGATGCAGACCAGTACCAACAAGCTTTTTGTCTTCAATGACAAGTTGGACATTCTTGAATCTTATGATCTCTACGAGACCTTCTCCGTTTGTTTCCGTTTGGATGATGTGCTTTGCATACAAAACAGGGATGACAAATCCAACTTTAGGCTGATTCATCCCGATGGTTCCTCTATCGGAAAACTGAAAGGCAAGCCTGTAGCCGCCCTGCTCAAGGGCAGAAATGTGCTAGCTGTATATGATGATCACCTTACAGTCTTTAGGCTGTAAGGTGCCTAGTGCCCTCTTATTACTGAAATCATGTGGATATATTAAAACGAAAAAATCCGATTCTCTTTCGAAAACCGGACTCTTAAATTTTTTGAGTTATTTTGGGAAAAGTGGGTAGTGATGGATTCGAACCACCGAAGGCATAGCCAGCAGATTTACAGTCTGCCCCATTTGGCCACTCTGGTAACTACCCAAAAGCTTTTGATTTGCGAACTTTCTTTATTTGATAAAAGCTTTGTTCTTAAAAGCGAGTGCAAAGGTAGTGTTTTTTTTTCATTCCACCAAATTTTTCTGCATCTTTTTTCACTTTTTTCTCAAAAAACTTCATTTTTCCCCTAAAAAGAAGGCTTTTGCCCTTGCAGGGCGTCTTGTTGACTGCTATTATACCCAGGGTGTTGCCCTGGGCTAGGAGCTTTTACTTTTTTACCTTTTTACCCTTTAACTTTTATAATGTGGTGTCTGCGATGTTTTCTCGACAATCTTCTGTGCTTGTAGTGCTCGATTTTCTTGATAGAAACGAAGATGGTTAAGCCCAAGACCACTGCAAGAAGGAAAATCACAATGCCACCACCCAGGTTGTCACCCTTTACTTTCGACCACATATCCAGAACTTCCGGAGTATGATCACCGGCATCATGAATCATCGCACATCTTGCCACTACCGTGCTGTCAGGATACATAATTGGGTTGAGATGCGCCTTTCTGCCTTCCTCTCCGAAGAAATAAGCCAGATTCACAGTCTCAGGATAAGCCTCCTTGTCGCTCATTGCTTCGAAGACCTTCTTGCCCGCTATACTGCTCACATATCCCGTGGTTTCCATATTGGCGAGAGCCACATCCTCTCGGCAGAGATAGTTGATGAAGTAGGAAGCAGCCTTCTGATTGCGGGAATACTTCGGAATCACCCATCCGTCGAACCATACATTGCTTCCCTCCTTAGGAACTTCGTATCCCAGATCTACGCCCACTTTCCCGGCTTCTTCTATCGCCCAGACCGCATCACCGCTCCAGGTCATATTCAGATAAGCCTTGCCTTTGGTCATCGTCTCCTTGCCGAAATCTGCTTCCCATCCCTCGATGTTCGGTTTCAGCGCTTTCAGCTGTTTCTCTACGATGGCAACTGCTTTTGGCGAATAATCGTTCATCAGTTCCGGAACGGTCACCTTGCCGGCAGCCAGTTCCTTGCGGTGCTCCCAGATCAGGGCGGTGCCGTAAGAATCGCGGTAGGAATCCTTCATAAGAAGTTTGCCACGATATCTGGGACTCCACAGCGTGCCCCAGGTCTGCGCATCTTCTATAGGTACGTGTACCTTATTATATAGGATACCGCAGGTTCCCCACATGTATGGCACGGCATAATTGTGGGCAATTCTGCCATGATTCGAGGTGGCGTCAATCTGCTTCACGATGTAAGGCGACACGTTCTTGAGATAATTCGGCGTCTTGCCGAAAGCGGTGTCGATAGGCAGCAGAAGGTCTTTGCGAAGCATTCGCTCGATGATGTATTCTGATGGGCACACCACATCATAATCTTCGTGACCACGCTCAATCTTGGTGAGCATCACCTCATTGATGTCGAAGGTCTGGTAGATGACGCGGATCTTCTTGCCCGTCTGCTCCTCATACCATTTCGGAAATTCAGCAAGAATATCCTCATCGATGTAATCTCCCCAGTTGTAAACCTTCAGAATCTCCTCTCTGTTCTCCTTGTTGTAACAGGAAGAGAGCGGCAGAATCATCAGCAGGCTCAGGAAGAGAAAAGTAATTGTCTTAACTCCTTTAACTCCTAAAAATATCTTGTTCTTCATTCTTATTTCTTCTTGTTTTTATTCGAACGACGATTGATGATAATCAGCATCACGAGCACCAATACGAAGATGATCGTACTCAGCGGACGAAGTTCCGGCGTCAGGCCTCCCTTTCTGGCATCGGCATAGATGAAGGTGGAGAGTGTTTCCAATCCCTCGTTTCCGATGGTGAAGATGGTGACGGCGAAATCGTCGATACTCATCGTGATGGCGAGCATGAAGCCCGAAATCATACCGGGAAGAATCTCCGGAATAATCACCTTGCGCAATGCCTGCATTGGAGAAGCACCCAGGTCGAGTGCCGCCTCATAGAGGTTCGGGTTCATCTGCTTCAGTCTAGGCATCACACTCAGGATGACGTAGGGCAGACAGAAGGTGATGTGAGAGAGAACCACCGTGGTGTAGCCCTGCGGAATGCCCAGCGTGATGAAGAGTAGGAAGAGCGATATACCGATGATGATGTCGCCGTTCAGAATCGGGATATTGTTGACGAACTGGATGGCGTTTCTCGCATACCGGTTTCTCAGATTGTAGATTCCGATGGCGGTGAGGGTTCCGAAAATCGTAGATACGGTGGCGGTGATCAGTGCGATGGTGATTGTATTGATGAGTGCCGCCGTGAGTGAGTGGTGGGTACCTTCTACGAAGAGATTCTTGTAGAGCTGCAGCGAGAAGCCTGTCCAGTTGCCCATTACTCTAGCCTCGGTAAACGAGAAGATGACGATGATGAGGATAGGGGAGTAGAGCAGCAGCAGGAGCAGCCACAGATAACCCTGACAGAAAATCTTCTTCATCATATCCCTGGTAAACAGTGTATTCATCATCTGATACCTCCTTCCTGTTTACTGCCATCGCCTGCAATGAGGGTAGAGGCACCGATGAGGAAGAGCATGATGAGCGAGAGGGCTGCACCATAGTTCCACATCGAATTGTTGATGTTCTCCTGGATGGTGGTACCGAAGAGCTTGATGTTGTTCATCGTGAGCAGCTCTGAGATGGCGAAGGTTGAGATAGTTGGCATGAACACCATCAGGATTCCGCTTGCCACGCCCGGCATTGAGAGGGGCAGTATCACCTTATAGAACTGTTGCCAAGGCGATGCGCCCAGGTCTTCGGCTGCCTCGATATAACTGCGGTCCATCTTCTGGAGGGTGTTGTAGATAGGATAGATCATGAAGGGGATGAAGTTATATACCATACCAAACAGCAGTGCTCCCTCGCCCAGTGGCAGGTCGGCGAAATCGAAGAGTGCCACGGTGGCGAGTGTTCTCACCAGGATGTTCACCCACATAGGCAGGATGAAGAGCATCACGATGGTGTTGGCATACTTCATCTTGGTCTGTGTGAGGATATACGCTGCCGGATAGCCCAGCAGGATACAGAGCAGGGTGTTGAGAAAGGCGATTCCGATGGAATACACAAAGGTATTGATGGCTTCGGGATGCGCCAGGAATTTCTGGAAATTATAGAGCGTGATGTGACCATACTCATCGGTGAATGCGAAGAACACGATGAGCAGCAAGGGCAGCACCACGAAAATTGCCGCGAAGATGGCGTACGGAATCGACCAACTCTGTCGCGAAGAGATAAACTTAATGAGTTTCAATTTCTGATCTGCAATTTTATAATTTAAAAAGTAATATTCTCTCGAGGAATGGTGATTGCTACGTGGTCGCCCAGATCCCATACATCCTGTGTATCCACATAGAGCTTCTCGCCCCAGTCGGTGTCGATGGTCAGGTGATAGTGGTCGCCCTTGTAAAGGATGAAGCTGATGTCGCCCGTGAAGGTTCCTTCGCTCTCGTTGTCGAAGAGTTCGATCTTTCCGAAATCCACGTTGACATTGATCACTTCCTTGCCGTCTTCATCGGTATGAATCAGATTCTTCTTATCCTCCGAAATCTCTATCTGGTATTCGCAGCCCAGGAACTCGATGGTGCCGTCGCCATTCACCTTTGCTTCGAAGGTGTTGGTGGTGCGCTCCTTCTTCATAATGTGGATGTTGTCGGGAATCACGCTCATGCCGATAGTCTGTCCCACCTCGAAATGCTTGTAGTTCTGAATCAGGAATTCGCAACCCTTGTCGCTTTCGGCAAGCATCTCGTAGTGTACGCCCTTGAAGATGGATGAGGTAATCTTGCCGACAAACTGGGCGTGCTCTGTGTCGGTGCTCACCTCGATGTCTTCCGGTCTAATCACTACATCTACCTCCTGGTTGCATCCGAATCCCTTATCCACACAAGGAATCTCCGATCCGGCAACCTTTACCAGACAGTCGTGGATCATCGTTCCGCAGAGGATGTTGCTCTCTCCGATGAAATCAGCCACAAACGAATTGGCAGGTTCGTTGTAGATATCGGTAGGTGTTCCAATCTGCTGGATTTCTCCCTCGCTCATCACCACGATGGTGTCGCTCAGGGTCAATGCTTCTTCCTGGTCGTGGGTAACATATACGAAGGTGATTCCCAGACGGTCGTGCATCTCCTTCAACTCCAGCTGCATGTCTTTTCTCATCTTGAGGTCGAGTGCAGCCAGCGGTTCATCGAGCAGGAGTACTTCCGGCTCGTTGACGATGGCACGGGCGATGGCGATACGCTGCTGCTGTCCGCCCGAAAGCGAGTTCACATCGCGGTATTCGTAATCGCTCATGTTCACCATCTTCAGGGCACGCTTCACCTTGGGCATAATCTGGTCTTTCGGCGTGTTCTTGAGTTTCAAGCCGAAAGCGATGTTGTCAAATACATTGAGGTGAGGGAACAGGGCATATTTCTGGAACACCGTGTTCACGTTTCGTTTGTAGGGTGGCAGGTTGGTAATGTCGTTGCCGCTGATGGTTATCACGCCTTCTGTGGCTGTTTCGAATCCTGCCAAGAGTCTCAGAAGAGTAGTTTTTCCGCATCCCGAAGGACCGAGAATGGTCATGAATTCACCCTTTCTCACAAAGAGATTAATGTTGTTGAGGGCTGTTTTCTCGCCGAATCTTTTCGACACATTTTGTATGTCAATGATGTGCTGTGCAGTCTTGTTCATTTTATCGTTTAAATTTGGCTGCAAAGTTACTCATTTTCGATAAGAAAATGCTATAAAAATACAAAAAAATAGCCTCTGCAAGCTACAATCCTGTTGCAGAGGCTAAAAAAGTTTGATATGGAGATACAGAAGTCTAAACTTCTGCATATTTATTCGTAATATATGCAAGATGGACTGTGTTATTATGCAGGGAATGTGCCTCGCCCATCTTGTTGAGGAGCATAGTAAGCTGTTCTATGCTTCTGTCGAAGTTATAGTTCTTCCATCTTGCCTTGAAGAAGAAACTCTTTGGAATGGCCAGATAGCTTTCATCGCTCTTCCAGAAGAGTACTGAGTCTGTATTTGTGTTAATATGCTGGCTGTGAAACAAAATAAACCAAATTGAACCAGTTTTTCGTGATTTGTTTTTGTTTTATGAGCAAAATGCTGTACCTTTGCCGCCATGATTGTAACAGTAGAATGGATGGAAGAGTGGTTTCGGCGTTTCGACCACGACTACTTCGGCGGCAAACTGCCCGTTCCGGAGTTGGGGCTGACCCGTGCCAAGACCCGCCTGGGACAGCTTGCCTACAAGCGTGCCACCCGATGGGGGCGCACCAAACTCTATGATTTCAAGCTTTCCATGAGTACGTATTACGATATGACCGACCGGCAGGCAAAGAGCGTCCTGCTCCACGAGATGATTCACTACATCATCGGCTTTACCGGTTTGAAGGATACGGCTCCTCACGGCATCGTGTTCAGGGGGATGATGGATAATCTGAACAGGAAATATGGTTGGGATATCCGGGTGATGACTTCTACCAAGGGCTGGAAGGTGAGTGAGCGGGTTGAGGAGAGGCAGAAGGCGAAGGGACCGCAAACCTATCTGATGCTTGCCATCGAAATGCAGGATGGCAAGCATTATCTTTCGCGTGTGAATCCCAGCTTTGCCCGCCGCATCGAATCGAAACTGGTTCTGGTTCGCGAGCTCCGTTCTCATTGCTGGTACACCACCCAGGAGCCTTATTTTGAGGATTATCCGCAGGTGAGAAGTCTTCGGGGCAGACGAATCTCGAAATCCGATTTCGAAAAGCTTCGGAATGTGTTGACTCCATTCGAAATGTAAGTCCTGCGATGTATGATTGATAAAATGTATTGTATATAATGAATTAGAAAAAATAGAGATATCGTATGAAAAGAATGATTACCATTGCCTTCATGATGACGGTTGTCGTGATGATGGCGCATGCTCAGGGAGCATTGAAGAGAGTGTATAATGAGACTATCGACCCGATGACTCAGATAGACGAGGGATTGCAGAAGGCGAAGGCTGAGGGCAAGTTCGTGATTTGTCAGGTGGGTGGCAACTGGTGCCCATGGTGCCTGCGCTTTGCCGATTTCGTAGAGAAGGATACGGCGGTGAACAAGGCGGTGAACGATAACTTCGTGTATCTTCACGTGAATTACAATCCTCGCAAGAAGGAAGGCGATGCTTCTGTTGAGAAGGCTGCGCAGCTGATGAAGCGATTGAACAGTCCTCAGCGTTTCGGTTTCCCAGTCTTCGTGGTTCTGGACGAGAATGGAAATGTACTCCATATCCAGGATTCCAGCTTCCTGGAGCAGGGCAAGGGCTACGATGAGCAGAAGACACTCCGATTCCTGAAGAACTGGACTCCTAAAGCGGTGAAGTAGTTGATAAAGCTTTATATAAGAAAAAAGCGTCCTCCTGATTTCTTTTGGGGGACGCTTTTTTCTTATATGATTTTCTTTCTTACAATCCTCTTGCCTTCAGGAAACCAGAGGCATCTGGTTCCTTCATACCCGTGAAATCGGTGAACATTTCCATCTGGTCCTTGGTGTTGCCACGGCTCAGAACCTTATCACGGAAAGCCTGACCGATAGCTGGATCCAAGGCACCGTGCTTGGCAAAGTAATCTGCCACGTTTACGGCGAGCACCTCTGTCCAGAGATAGCTGTAGTAACCAGCAGCATAACCGCCACCCCATACGTGATTGAAATAGGTAGTAGAGTAGCGAGGAGGAATCTGGGAATTGAGCAGACCTACATTGTTGAGGGCTTCCTTCTCGAACGCACCTGCCATATATGGAGATGGAATCTCGTCTGGTGTCAGCTCGTGCCAAGCCAGATCAAGGCAGGTAGCTGCCAGGTTCTCGCCCAAAGCATAGGCTGGCTGGAAGCTAATACTCTTCAGCATGCGCTCCTTCAAGTCTGCTGGCATCGCTGCACCGGTTTCAGTGTGACGGGCGTAGTGATCGAAGATTTCTGGGATGCTGGCAAATGACTCGTTAAACTGTGATGGCATTTCCACGAAGTCGCGAGCTACAGCTGTACCTGAAAGGGTATTGTAACCGCACTTTGACAACATGCCGTGGAGAGCGTGACCGAACTCATGGAACATGGTGCAAACCTCATCCCATGTAATCAGTGTAGGCTGACCCTCTGGAGCCTTGGCATTGTTGCATACATTATAGATAATAGGCAACTGTCCCCACTTGTCGCTCTGCTTGGCGAAGGCACTCATCCAGGCACCTCCACGCTTGGTAGGGCGACGGAAGTAGTCGCTGTAGAAGAGGGCGATAGGCTTGCCGTTCTTGTCGCTTACCTCGAATACCTTCATGTCCGGGTGATAGGTAGGAATATCCTTGCGCTGCTTGAAGTTCAGACCATATACACGATGAGCAGCATAGAATACACCGTTTATCTGAACGCTATCCACATTGAAGTAAGGCTTGATTTCATCGTCAGAGATATTGAGCATCTCCTTCTTCATCTTGGCAGAATAGTAGAAGCGGTCGTATGGCTGGAGCTTGAAGTCCTTGCCCTCGCTCTTCTGTGCGTAAGCTTCGATTTCGCGGGTCTCGGCATCTGCCTTAGGAGCGTATTCCTTGATGAGGCTCTGCAGGAAGTTGTTTACGTTCTTGGCAGTCTTTGCCATCGTCTTCTCCAGTGAATAGTCAGCATAGGTGCTGTAGCCCATCAACTGTCCCTTCTCGGCACGGAGCTTGGCAATCTCGGTTACGATAGGGAAGGTGTTGAACTTAGGGTCGGTACCGTCGGCCCGGTGGATGCTTGCCATGTAAACCTTGCGGCGGAGCTCACGGTTCTGGAGATTGGTGAGGATAGCCTGCTGGGTAGTGTTCACGATGACAATGCAGTATGGAGCCTTGTTGCCCAGGCTTTCTGCGTCTTTCTTGCACTGTGCGATGTCGGCGTCGCTGAGTCCGGCAAGTTCTTCCTTGCTGTTCACCCAAACCACGGCGTTGTTGGTAGCTGCAGGAAGAAGATTGCCAAACTGTTCCTGGAGGTCTGAGATGCGGGTGTTAATCTGCTTCATGCGCTCCATTTTCTCTGGAGAGAGCAGGGCACCTGAGCGGACGAAGCCTTTGTAGATGACTTCGGTGAGCCGCTTGTCCTCGCCCTTGAGCTTGCTGTACTCATGGTCGTAAACGTATTTGATACGTTCGAAGAGTTTCTGATTGAATGAAATCTCGTTGTCGAGGTCGGTGAGCAAAGGCATCACCTTCTTCTGAGCCTCTGCGATTCCAGGAGTCTTGTGTGCGCTGGTAAGACCGAAGAATACATTGGAAACACGATCCAGCAACATACCGCTGTTCTCGTAAGCGAGGATGGTGTTCTGGAAGGTAGGCTTCTTCTTGTTGCTGATGATCTTCTGAATGTTGGCACGCTGTTCCTTGATACCTGCTTCGAAGGCTGGGAGGTAGTCGCTCTCCTGAATCTTGCTGAAATCAGGGGCACCGAAAGGAAGGCTGCTCTTTACCAGGAGAGGGTTCTGACGCTTGCCGCCTGCATTCTGGGCAAACGATGAGGTTGGCATCTGCAAGAGTGTTGCAGCCAAACCGAGGGTAAGAAATGTCTTGTTGAAATTCATTATTTATTATTTTTAGTATTGATTTCCTGTTGTTTCTTGAAACTACTGTTTCTGAAACGTTGGTTTCGAATGCAAAGGTACTAAGAATAATTGAATATCAGATTTTTTGCTGCTTGATTTAAGCTTTTTTGTTTATTGGTGCATTGCCACTTAATGTCACCTGATGCCACACAAAGGCAAATAGGATAACTGCTGCCAGCAAGTATCGTCGGTTATTATATGTAATAGGATAAGCGCTCGTAAGTAATAGGATAAGTAATCGTAAGTAATAGGATAAGCGGTCGTAAGTAATAGGATAAGCGATTGAAAACAATATGAGAAGTTGTCGAAGTATATAATGGAAGTTGTTGGAAGATATAATGTCTGTTCTTGGAAACGATGCAGTTGTAAACCGCACAACAGCTGTTGTGCGCTTGCATATCAGCTGTTGTGCGGACGCACATCAGGTGTTGTGCACTCGTAATCCAGCTGTTGTAAGGTATCCGATAAGGTGATAAACTGATGGTTTCAATGAAGTGTATGGAATGAGCCATATTGTACTTATCTTTACAAGTTAAAAGCTTCGTAAAAATCCCTTAAGGAGATATTTTCAAACCCTTAAGGAAAAATATTTTTTTCCTTAAGGGAAAATACAAAAAACCTTAAGGGAAAATATAGAATCTCTTCTTACCCCATTTTACGGGTGTTTGAGAAGTATTTTACTTGTTTAGAATAATATTTACATAGTTTCTTGGCAGATTGCCATCTTATAAATAAGGAATAGCAAACTTTACCAGACAATATCCACCTCCGATGAGCCAGCAATAAAGAATGGCTGCCAGAAGGAATGGCTTGAGGCCTGCTTTCTTGAACTTGTCGAAGCTAGTCTCGGCTCCCAGTGCTGCCATTGCCATAGTCAGAAGGAAGGTGTCCAGTTGATTGATCCATGCCACTACACTTTCTGAAAGCAATCCGAGGGAATTGAATCCGATAACCACCAGGAAGAAAATAGCAAACCATGGAATGCTGATCTTAGGCTTGTTGGCATCAGAGTTTTCCAAGCTATCTCTTTTGGCAACGTCTCTTGCCACAGTCCATGCTATCACCAGCAGAACAGGTACCAGCATCATCACTCTTATCATCTTCACGATGATGGCATTGTTGCTCACCTCGGCTCCCATGGCATTGGCTGCACCCACCACATGGGCTACTTCATGGACGGTGGAACCCGTGAAGAGTCCCATCATCTCTGGCGACAGGTCAAAGATGCCTGCTCTGTAGAGAATAGGATAGAGGAACATGGATAATGTGCCAAAGATAACTACGGTAGCTACGGCTACTGCTGTCTTGTAAGGTTTCGGACGGATAGCTCCATCTACGCCCAATACTGCTGCAGCTCCACAGATGGCACTTCCGCAAGCGGTGAGCAGTGCTATGCTGCGGTCTATCTTCAGGAGTCTTCCCAACAGGATTCCCAAGCCGATGGTGCCGCATACGATGATGGCATCCATCACGATGGCAGAGATTCCCACGGCCATCACATCCTGGAAGGTGAGCTTGAAGCCATAAAGGATGATACCTGTGCGGAGGATTCGCTTGCTGCAGAACTTGATGCCCGGCACCCAGGTGTCGGGCAGGCTGTTACGCAGACTGTTGGCATAAATCATACCAATGATGATGCCCACTACCATCGGGCTAAACGAAAGTGCCTTCACCCAATCCATGTCGCCGATGTAGAAGGCGGCGCAGGCGAAGAGCGTGATGAGTAGTACACCATGCAGCATACTGCTCCTTTGTTCTGATAATCTCATAATTTTCTTTTTTGTCGGTTAAATGCTTTTTTTTGTAAAGCGGGTGCAAAGGTACGAAAAATCATGAGATGTTGTATATACAGAATAACTATGTGTTATAACCTTGGGTTATGAATCTCTTGAAAGTTTGGTGGAGTTTTGCCGTCTCGCCTCTCTTCTCAACAAGCTGAAATTCCCGTTCCATCTTCAGATTCTCCACTTCCAGAACCTTGAATACCTGTTCGTAGATACTCTTGTAGATGGCTCTGATGCTGATGATACCCATACATTGGGAGTGTTCTACGAAATGCTTGATGCCCTCTGTGGTTCCCAGGTTCATCTCTATGTTCAGATCAGAGAGAGCGATGCCGTTCTCTTGCAGTGCTTTTTGGATGACATCCAAAGTTCCGGAGCCTAATTCACGCAGTACTATCGGAGTCTGCTTCAGAAGGTTTAGGGAAATCTCCTCTTGCCGGGCAAGGGGATTGGAGCAATGTACAAACGCCACCAGCTCATCTTTCATAAATGGGGTGTATTTAAAGGTGGGTTGTCGCTTCATGCCTTCTACCATACCCAGGTCTATCCTTCTTGTAGCGAGTGCATCCTCTATCTCATGAGAATTTCCGCTGAGCAAGGTAAGGCGAATGTCGGGATATTGTTTTCTGAACCCAGCAATCAGTTCGGGGAGAACATATTGCGAGATGGTAGTACTGGCTCCGATGCGCAATTCGCCTTCTGATTTCGCCGTGAGCTTCTTCATGTCGAAATCAAGATTCTGATAGGCATCGATAATCTTGCAGGCATGGTCTAGCAGAAGCTGTCCGGCACGGGTTAGTTGGATGCGATTGCCGATTCTGTCGAACAATCGCACCCCATATTCCTTCTCAAGCTCCTGTATGTGCTTGCTGATGGCAGGCTGGCTGATAAACAGTTCGTTGGCAGCCTTGGTGAAACTCAGGAGTGTAGCCACGCTCCTGAAAACTTTCAGTCTTGTATCAATCATTGTAAGTTCCTTTGTTTTTGCACGATTTATCATAAACCACATAGGCTCATTTATATTCCTTCAGTCAAGAACTTGCGAAGATGCAGGTGCGTGATGCCGTCATCATCATTCTTGGTGAGCAGAGGAGTCATGGAGATAACGTATTTCGGATAGTTGTCCTTGATGGCACGGAGATTGCCAAACTCCCGCTCTCTGGTTGCATTGTCGGCTATGATGTAGGAAGCTTGCACGTAGATGCGTTCACCGCCTGGTTTGGTACAAACAAAGTCGATTTCTCCAGCTTGCAGTTGTCCTACATAAACTTGATAGCCCAATCGTATGAGGTGCTGATAGATGATATTCTCTATCACTTTCTCAATGTCTCCTTCACGTGTACCTCCGGCAATGGCATTTCTAATGCCGTTGTCTTCAAAATAAAACTTATCGTTGGTTTCAAAGATACGTTTGCCGTGGATGTCATAGCGGTTCACCTTGTGCAGGATATAGGCTTCGCAAAGGAAGGATATGTAATTGGTGATAGCTGCCGAAGCGATGGATTCTCCTTGAGATTTCATATATTTGGAGATGCTGTTGGCTGAGATGAGTTTACCTGTATTATCAGCAAGGAAACGCACCAGGTTCTCTAAGAATGGCACGTTTCTTATCTGGTTGCGCATGATGACATCCTTAAGCAAAACGGTATGGTAAATATCCATCTGGTATTCACGTGCATCATCCTCTTCCAGCCCTATCTTTGCCAGACCAGGCAAACCGCCATACTGAATGTACAGAGCAAGTGCTTCGTCATTATCTGATAGTTGATGAAATTCCAAAAACTCGTTATAGCTCAGCGATTGGATATAGATTTCCTTATATCTGCCACCGATGAGTGTGCTCAGTTCATTGCTCAGCATACGGGCATTGCTACCAGTTATAATGATGTCGGTGTTGGGTTCTGTGCGATAACTTCGGATGGATCGTTCAAATTCTTTGATGTCTTGTATCTCATCGATAAGGATATAATTATGTTTATCGGATAAAAAGTGCTGTCCGATATAGTCGTTGAGATTCTGATAGGTCTGAATGTTGTCAAACTCTCTTTTCTCCTTGTCTATATAGATAATATTGTTTCCGTCATCTGCCGTTTTTCGGTCACGAATCATCTTCATCATGCAGCTTTTGCGTACACGACGTTGACCTAC
>ENA-ORPK01000599-ORPK01000599.1-human-gut-metagenome-genome-assembly--contig:-NODE-599-length-32793-cov-4.661006_pt1 | contig 32793 bp, 27 predicted proteins | sample MGYA00242139_ERZ509068 | MGnify/ENA primary metagenome ERZ509068 (study PRJEB26280, sample SAMEA2338687) | human gut metagenome | biome: human gut; feature: human-associated habitat; material: faeces... | reverse complement strand
GGTGCTGTGCCTTGGCACTGCACCGCGACGGATGAGGGCAGCCCGCTAACAGCGGGCTTAACCTCGGCACGCACTTTGGCAAATTTTGTGCACGGCGCGGGAGCTGCTCTTGCCTTCCCCTTGGGGAAGGTGGCGCGGTGCTGCGCTTTTGCGCTGCACCGTGACGGATGAGGGCAGCCCGCTAAAGGCGGGCTTAACTTCTGCGGTTTACTCCTTTGCAAATTCTGCGCCCATAAGGGCGCGGCAATCGTAACATTTTTGAAATTTAACAAGCGAAAGTCCAACTGCAACATCTTGAAATTCTTTCGTGTTGTTTTGTCCAAGCGAAACGCAAAAATTTTCAACTTCGCAAACAAGCATTTTGCTTTGCCCAGTTGCCGTTCCATAAGTTATGTAATGGCTGTTTTCAATTTCATTTTCGTCAATTTTTTTTGTTATGATTTTTTCAAACGGAACATCAAAAATTTTGCTAAAAACCGAAAGTTCAACAATCAAAACTGGTTTTTTTGAAATTGGATCGAAAAGTGCATTCCCGCTGTCTAGAAAAACATCAAACTTTGTTGTTTTGCCTTTGTTCGAAATTTCGCCCTGAAAAATGAAATTCCCAATGAGTTTTCGTCGTCCAACCGCTTTAATAACCCTTGCAATTCCAAAACAAACAAGCGAGCACATAAGAAGAACAACTCCAACAGGAAGTTCCATTTCATAGACGGTTAGAAATCCGTTTTCCATTTTCCCGCCAAAGAGAAAAACAATTCCCATGCACGCCCCGCCAACCGCCGCGGTCATAATTAAAAAAACCGAAAAGGCAAGCGCATTTTTCTTAAAGCCATTTGTTTTAAGCCCAAGCCTTGCAATAACGAGCCCAAGAAGAACCTTATAGGCAATCATAAGCCAAGTTGGAAGCGAAAGAAGAGGCGTTATAAACGAGAAAATTGCTCCAAAGCAAGCTGCAATAAAGAGCCGAAGTTTCCTTTTTTCAAGTCGCAAAACAAGCGCGGAAAGATATAGAATTAGAAAGTTGATAACAATATTGTCAATCAAAACATATTCAACAACAATTTCCACATATTTATTATACAAGGCTTTGCATTGCGCCTGGGAAAAATATAATGAAAAAAGGCAGCCGTTTTTGCCACCTTTTGTCGATTATCTGTTTTTCAAACTTTCAATTTTCTATACTAATTTTTGCTGCAAATTTCATGCTTTAATTTTCGTTTTAACATATTTTTGTAATGTTAAAGGCTAAAATTTTGGGTTGCTTTTGGCAACATTCAATAGTTGTATTTTTCCAAAAAACTAAATTAATTTGCAAAAACACTTAAAAACAACTAAAAATCCTAATTTTTCACCAATTTTCTTGTTTTTTCGCAATAGTTTTATTTAAGACGATATATAACATCGGAAAGATATTGCCCGCTTCGAAGTTCAATTTTGTTATCGGTTTTAACATCGTCAAGCATTTGAATGAATGTGTCCCAATTCTTAATAAATTTAGTTATATATTCTTTTGAGTTGCCTCTTCGAATAAACCTTTGAATATACTCGTCGCGGCAATTGCGTCTTGGATAAACAAGGTAGAATTTTGTTCGCCTTGAAAGAAGTTCGCTAATAACCATGCTGTGGGTTGAAAGAAAAACATAGTCATAGTCTTTTGAAAGGCTTTCGGCAATGTCGCAATAAACCTTTTCCCAGCCGTCGTTCTTTCTAAAATATGACGAAGAAAGGTCAAAAACACGCTTTCTTGCCAAACTTGGGTCATGCTCTAAAAACCCGGTTTTTCCAATTCCGGCAAACCCGCAAATAATAATTCCTTTCTTTTCCCTATCGCTCCAAAGTCCCATTTTTTCGCTCCTTTGATATGTATAGTATAAATTTTTAGCGTCATTATGTCAAGAAAACAATTTGTTAATTTAATAAGGAATGATATACTTATAAGTAGATAAAGGAGAAAAAATGGAAATTGTTTTAATTGCGCTTATTAGCGTTTTAATTATTTTAAACATCATAACAATTTTTGTTTTAGCAAAACAAAAGCAAAACAACAATCTTGAGAAAGAATTCCGAAGCGTTAAGGAAGATTTAACACTTGGGCTTAAAGCCACGCGCGAAGAAATTAATGTTGTTTTAGGAAACAGAATTGACGGTTTTTCTCGCGCAAACGAAGAAAAACTTGAAGCAATACGAACCGCTGTTGAAGATAAACTTGGAACAATTCAAAAGGAAAACACCGAAAAACTTGAACAAATGCGCCAAACTGTTGACGAAAAACTTCACGACACCCTTGAAAAACGCCTTGGCGAATCGTTTAAACTTGTAAGCGACCGTCTTGAATCGGTTTACAAAGGACTTGGCGAAATGCAAAACCTTGCCGTTGGCGTTGGCGACCTTAAAAAAGTTCTTTCCGATGTTAAAACCCGCGGAACATGGGGCGAAATTCGTCTTGGGAACATTTTGGAACAATATTTAACACCCGACCAATATGAAAGAAATGTTAAACTTAAACCACGAACAAAAGATTTTGTTGAGTTCGCAATTAAAATTCCAAGCAAGGTTGGTAACAGTTTTGTGATGCTCCCTGTCGACAGTAAGTATCCCGTTGAGGATTACAACCGACTTTTGGAAGCCGAAGAAAAAGGCAACAAAGAAGAAGTTGCAGCCGCACGAAAAGCACTTGCCGCAAGCATTAAACGAAGCGCGGGCGAAATTCGAGATAAGTATATTAACCCACCTTTAACAACTGATTTTGGCGTTATGTTCCTTCCAATTGAAAGTTTGTTTTGCGAAGTTTTGAAAAACACATCTCTTTGCGAAACCCTCCAACGCGACTATAAAGTTACCATTGCAGGCCCAACAACACTAACCGCTTTCATCAACAGTTTGCAACTTGGATTCCATGCGCTTGCAATTGAAAAACAAACAAGCGAAGTTTGGAAAATCTTAACAACTGTTAAAGTTGAATTTAACAAGTTTGGCGACATTCTTGCAAAAACAAACAAGAAACTTCAAGAAGTTGCAAACACAATGAAAGATGCCGAAAGCAAAACAAGAAACATTCAAACAAAACTTGGAAAAGTTGACACTCTTGCGTTCTCGCAAAACGAAGTTCCAGTTCTAGATTCAATTCAACCTTCAAAGGAAAACGAAGACGAAATTGAAATTGAATCTGACAGCGACAACGAATAAATTTGAGAACATAACGAAAAAAACAAGCAAAAATGCTTGTTTTTTTATTGTTTTTTCTTTATTCTGTTGTTTTTTGTTCATATTTAACAGCATCGCTAAGTTTAACGGAAACAACTTTTGAAACACCTTTTTCTTCCATTGTAACTCCGTAAAGCGAATCGGCAAGTTCCATTGTTGGTTTCTTGTGGGTTATAACAATGAACTGAGTGTCGCTTGAGAACTTACGCAAATATTGTGCAAATCTATAAACATTCGCTTCGTCCAAAGCTGCCTCAATTTCATCGAGCAAACAGAATGGCATTGGGCGAAGTTTCAAAATCGCAAACAAAATTGCAATTGCAGTAAGCGCTTTCTCCCCTCCGCTAAGAAGCGAGTTTGAAGAAAGTTTTTTCCCAGGTGGCTCTGCCAAAATTTCAACTCCGGCTTCCAAAACATTTTCGCTTCCAATAAGTTCAAGTTTTGCGTTTCCGCCTCCAAAAAGTTCGCGGAAAGTGATTTTGAAGTTTTCGTTAATTTTGTTGAACTCTTCTGTAAATCTTGTTCTCATTTCTGTTGAAAGTTCGTCGATGATTTGAAGAAGTTCGTCTTGCGCTTTGTTAAGGTCGTCAACTTGACCTGCAAGCGCATCATATCTTTCGCTTAAAATCTTCGAATCTTCAATTGCGGCAACGTTGATATAACCAAGACGAGAAATTTCTTTTTTAATTCTCGTAATTTCCGCAAGACCTTTGTTAAGATTGAATTCCTCATCGCGAAGAGCCAAACACGCATTATAATCAAGTTCGTATTCTTCCAAAATTTTGTCTTGCATTGTGTCGATATCTGTGTCGACCTTGCTAATTTTAAATTCCTCGTTAAGTTTTTTCTCGTTAATCTTGTTAACTTCTGCCATAAGGAAAGTTCTTTTTTCTTCAAGTTCTTTAAGACTTTGTTGCAAACCAACTTTGTTTTCATCAAGTTGTTTTTGTTCTTTTTTAAGGTTTTCAAGTTTTTGTTTTGCTTCCGCATTTGTTGCATTTTCAATTTGCCATGCAACCAAATCTTCGGCATCCTCAACACTTTTTGTGTTATGTTCAAACTCAACTTGTGCAATTTCTTGTTTACGCTCGGAATCTGTAAGTTGCGCGTCAAGACGCTCAAGTTCTTGGGTTGTTCCCATAATTTCGCTTGTTATCGAAGCAATGTTAACCCTAATTTCAGTTAGTTGTTTGCTAAATTTTTCGCGTTCTTCTTTAAGTTCGTTAAATCTTGATTGACGCTTTGCAATTGCTTCGTTTGCGCCTTCTTTGCTTGCGCCTGCTGCATTTTCAAGATTTTCAATGTTTTGAATTTCGCGGGAAATAACTTCAATTTTGTTTGTTGCAATAATTTTTGAATTATTAAGCCCGTCAAGTTCGGTTTTGTATGAAGAAATTAAAGTTTCAACAGCCAAAAGTTTTTCATTTTCTTTTGCAATTTCAACTTCCAATTCTTTTTGTTTCGCAGAAATAAATTCAAATTGTTTAATTAAAGTTGAAAGTTCTTGTTTTTTTGCTTTAATTTTTTCGTCGCCCGTTGCGAAAAGTTCTTTAAGTTTTTCAATTTCCTCGCCAAGCGTTTTAATTTCGCGGTCGCGGCTTATAAGGTTAACTGCTTCGCTCTTTTTGCTTCCGCCTGTCATCGACCCTTGTGGATTAATAACATCGCCGTCGAGAGTTACAATTTTAAATCCAAATCTTGCGTTTTGCGCAAGTTTAATTGCAGTGTCCAAATTATTAACAATAACAGTTGCGCCAAGAAGGTTTGCAATAACATTATCAATTGACGAATCAAAGGAAATAAGGTCTTTTGCAATCCCAAAACACCCGTCGGTTCGAAGCAAATTCTTTTCCTCTTGCGAAAGGTTTCTTGGTTTCATTGATGTTATTGGAAGGAATGTTGCGCGTCCAAATTGGCGCTCTTTCAAAAATTCGATAAGACTTTTTGCGTCGTGTTCATCTTTTGTTACGATGTTTTGAAGAGCATTCCCAAGCGCAGTTTCAATTGCTGTTTCATATTTTTCTGGAACAGTTATAAGCGACGCCAAAACGCCAACCATTTTTTTCGAGAATTGTTCGTTTCTTTCGGCTTCTTTCAAAAGTTTTTTAACGCTTCCCGCATAGCCTTCGTGTTCGGCTTGCATTTCTTCCAAAATTCTTTTTCGGTTTTCATAAACCTGAATTTTTGTTCCGCAATTTTGAACTTCGCGCTCAAGATTTGAAAGTTCGTCTTGAACTCGATTTGTTTCAAGTTTACCTTTCAAAACAACATCAAGTTGTTCTTTATTTTGCGCTGAAAGGTTGCTTGCACGCTTTGAAATTTCATCTTTAACAGCGTTTTGTTCGGTAAGTTTGTCGCCAAGAAGCGAAATTCTTGATTCAATTTCCGAAAGCGAAGTTTTGCTTGCTTCGCATTCCGCCAAAAGACGAGAGGAATTGGATTTAATGTTTGTTAATTGGTCAAGCGCGTTAAACATTTCTTGTTGAGAACTTTCGGCTTCATCTTCGTTTAAGTTAAGTTCGTCAACAACTTTCAAATATTCTCTTGAAACGTTTTCTTCTTGTTTTTTAAGATTGTCAAGTTGTTCGTTTGTTTCGGAAAGATGGGAAGCGCGTTCCTCAATTTGTTTTTTGATTGCGCTGTTAAGGTTGTTATAGTTCTCAATGTCAAGCGCCAAACGATTGTTTTGTTCTTTCAAGAACTTAATTCTTTCGCGAACAACGTTTGTTTCGCCAACTTGTTTTTCCAAACTAACTGTTAAATTAAGAATGCTCTCATGAAGTCTTTCGGTTGTTTTATCAATTGCTTCAATGCTTGCCATGTTGTTTGAATAACTTTCAACAACGTTTTCAAGTTCTTCTTGGCGAAGTTCAAGTTCTTCGTTAATTGCATCAAGTCTGCTTGAAATTTTTGCCTTCATGTCGTGCGCATTTTCATATTGATAGATATACGCATTAACTTCCAAATTCTTTAAAACTTCTTTAAGTTCAAGGAATTTTTTTGCATCTTCGCTTTGTTTTTTCAAAGGCCCAAGTTGTCTTTCAATTTCATCAATAACAAGTTGAATTTTTAAAATGTTGTCTTTTGTTCTTTCAAGTTTTCTTTCCGCTTCAACTTTGCGCGATTTATATTTTGAAATTCCCGCTGCATCTTCAAAAATTGAGCGGCGATCTTCTGGTTTTGAGGAAAGAATTTTTCCAACTTGGTCTTGCCCAATAATTGAATAGCCATCTTTTCCAAGCCCCGAATCGTAAAGTAAATTTGTTATGTCTTTCAAACGGCAAGGTGCTTTGTTTAAAAGATATTCACTTTCGCCGCTTCGATATAATTTTCTTGTTATTGCAATTTCGTCGAATTCATAGTTGAAAAAACGGTCGCTATTATCAAAAGTCATTGTAACTTCGCAATATGACAAACTTTTTCTCTTTTCTGTTCCGGCAAAAATAACATCTTGCATGGAAGAACCACGAAGAGTTTTTGAACTTTGTTCGCCCAAAACCCATCGAATTGCATCTGCAACATTACTTTTCCCACAGCCGTTTGGCCCAACAATTGCCGTAACGCCGTCGTCAAACTTAATTTCAACCCTGTCGGCAAACGATTTGAATCCCGCAAGGTCGAGTTCCTTAAAATTCATAGTTGTTTTCCTTCATGTTTTTTAGCAAAGATTAAGGTTAATATTTTGCAAGGATATATTATCACAAATCTCGTTATTTTGCAAGCAAAAAGGCGTTTTTTAAACGCCTTTTGTTTTTGCTTTTTTAATGATAAAATGAATGTCTTTTTATTTAAAAATTTTATTTGTTTTCAAGTTCTTCAAGGTTCAACTTTGCAATTGCTTGTTCAATTTTTTCGTTCAAATTTTTTGACGAAAGAGTTATAACTTCGTCAATTGAAGCCTCAATTGCCTTTGCCTTGCTTGAGCCATGAGATTTAATAATAAGTTTTTTGCATCCAAGGAACGGACTTCCACCATAGACATTAAAATCGAATTTCTTTTTAAGACTTTTAAACGCACCAAGCATGAAAACAGAGCCAAGACGCGAGAAAAAGTTGGATTTAATTGCCTTTTTAACCTCGCCCATCATAAGTTTGAGCGCCCCTTCTGTTGATTTAAGAAGAACATTTCCCGCATAGCCGTCGCAAACAACAACATCATATTTCCCGCTCATAATGTCGCGCGCTTCCATGTTCCCAACGAAGTTTATGTCAAGTTTTTTCAAAAGAGGGAAAACTTCGTGGCAAAGTTCATTGCCCTTATGGTCTTCTGTTCCAACGCTTAAAAGCGCAATTCTTGGATTTTCTTTTCCAAAACGCTCTTTATAATATTCATTTGCCATAAGCGCGAAATGAACAAGATTAATTGGTTTGCTGTCCATGTTTGCGCCGCAATCGGCAATTAAAACATAGCCGCCCTCTTTTGTTGGCAAAAACGGACAAAGCATTGGACGTGAAACACCTTTAATTCGTCCAATTCTTAAAAATCCACCTGCCAAAATTGCGCCTGTGTTCCCTGCGGAAACAAGGCCAACAACGTCATTTTGCGAGCGCAAAATTTCAAAGGCAACAGCAAGCGAACTGTTTTTCTTCTCTTTAATTGCAACCGTTGGAACATCGTCGTTTGTTATTTCATCAGGAGCCGAAACAATTTCTGTTCTGTCTTTATCGAATTTTAAGCCCGATAAAACATTGTTAATTTCGTCTTCCTTTCCGCAAAAAATAATTCCTAAATCTTTATATTTTTTTTGCGCATCAATTGCGCCTTTAACAATTTCATTTGGCGCATTATCTCCGCCCAAAGCATCAACAACAACTTTCAATTTGCGTTCCTCCAAAATTCAATAACTTGATTTTATCAAATTATTTCTGTTTTTCAAAATAAAAAAGCCACTAACCAAGTTAGTGGCAATAAATCAACTTAAATGTTTAGAAATCTAAACCCATTTCATTTTCAGAAGTTTTACATCCGCCAAAGGACATTTGAGCAAGCGCAGCCAATGTTTTTGAATCGATTCTATCTTTAATTGAAACGTTTGCCTTTTCCAAAACAGATTTAAGTTCTTTTCTAATGTCTTCTTTTGTTGTTCCTTCTTGAACACCTGCTGAAATTATTTTTGCACTGCTGAAAGTGTTTAAAATTAAATTACTTTGATTACTAATTTGTTGTCTTGCTTTTTTAGCGCCATAGTCTAATGCCATTTTTAAGCCTCCGTTTTTGCTTTCTTGACCATATAATATCACAATAAACGCAATTTGTAAATACCTTTTTGCAAAAATTTTTTTGATGAATTTTGCGGAATTTTTTCTACATTTTTTCTGGAATTTCAATTGCAATAAGCTGCGCAAAAATTCCAAGTGCTTTTCGAACAACTTTAAGAAGAGTTAAAAGCGAAGCGCGTCTTTTTTCATCCTTTTCGCCAAGAATTTTTGTTTTGTTATAAAGCGCGCTGAAATTTGTTGCAAGAACATATGCGCTTTGAACAAAAATGTTTGGTGCAAATTGCAAATATGCACTTTTAACATCTTGCGAGAATTTTAAAAGCGAAATAATTAAATCTTTTTCCTCCTTTGTTTCAACGTTAAAGGTTGGAACAAAATTTCCCGCTTTATTTAAAATTGAGTCAATTCTAACCGCGCAATATTGCATATACGGGCCAGTTTTCCCCTCAAAACTTGAAAATTTATCAACATCAAAAACATAATCTTTTACTGGAAAATTAATTAAATCGCCAAATTTTAACGCGCAAATTCCAATTTTTTTCGATAAATTTTCAATTTCCTCTTCATTTGAAACTTTTTCGCTTTGCAAAATCTTTTCTTTGCATGCGTTTTCAATAAGCGAAATTAAATCGGAAAGATACATCGTTCCGCCGTCGCGCGTTTTAAACGGCTTTCCATCTGCCCCGTTAACCGTTCCAAAAGGAATGTGGACAAAATCAATTCCTTCGCCAATTCCAGAAAGTTTGCAAACACGGAAAACTTGCGCAAAGTGCATGCTTTGACGGTTGTCTGTTAAATAAACAATTTTGTTTGGATTAAATTCGTTTTTTCTTGCAACAATTGTTGCAAGTTCGGTTGTTGCATAAAGTTCCGCCCCTGCGCTTGAACGAACAATAACAGGTGGCATCGGGCTGTTATCGTCTTCTTTTGCAACATTAACAATTTCTGCGCCGTCGCTTTTTTCAATTAAATTTTTTGAATTTAAAATTTCAAAAACCTTTCCAACAAACGCATCGGCATCGCTTTCGCCATACCATCTTTCAAAGTTAACGTTAAGTTGGGCATAAATCTTTTTAATTGCGTTAACGGAAATTTCGCGAATTTCTTTCCAAATGTCGTAGTAACCCTTTTCTTTTGCTTGAAGTTTAACGGTTATTTCTTGCGCGCGTTTCTTAAATTCTTCGTCAACTTTTGCCTTTTGTGCGCTTTCTGGATATATTTTCTCAAGATTTTCTTCGGTTAGAACCGGTTTTTCGCCTTCGCTAGTGAAATAATAGCGGCTGTCAAATTTATCCATAATTCCTGCAATTGTAAGCCCCATTTGAAGTCCCCAATCGCCAAGGTGGACATCGCCAATTGTTTCGTTACCCATAAAATTTGAAAGGTTTTTAAGTGTTTGACCAATAACCGCGCTTCGAAGGTGTCCAACATGAAGAGGTTTTGCAACATTTGGGCCGCCATAGTCGAGAACAACTTTTTCGCCGTTAACTTTTTCAATTCCACAGCGCTCGTCCGAAAATAAATTTTCCAAAATATTGTCAAATGCTTTGTTTGTTAGTTTAAAGTTTAAAAACCCGCCAACTGCAAACGCTTCAAAATTTTCGCTTTTCAAATTTTCTGCAAGTTCGCTTGCAATCATTGCAGGCGCTTTATGAAGAACTTTTGCAAGAGAAAAAGCAATGTTAGACTGGAAATCGGAAATTTCTGGGCGATCGGAAAAAATTATTGTTGCTTTTTCTTCCGCACCAAATTTCTTAACTAACTCATCAACTTTTTGCTCAATTTCACTTGTTAAATTCATCTTTTCTCCTAAATTTCTCGTCTTGCTTCCAACGCTTTTGCAAGGGTTATTTCATCGGCAAATTCAAGTTCGCTTCCCATCGAAATTCCTTGCGCCAGGCGCGTTACTTTAACGCCAAGAGGTTTAAGAAGTTTTGCAATATACATTGCTGTTGCATCCCCTTCAACATCTGGGTTTGTTGCCATGATAACTTCTTGTGTTCCATATTTGTTAATTCTTTCAAGAAGTTCCTTAATTCGAATGTCGTTGGGCCCTCTTCCTTCAAGAGGACTTATTGTTCCATGCAAAACATGATAAACGCCGTCGAACGCGCGCGCTTTTTCCATTGCAACAACATCTTTTGGTTCTTTAACAACGCAAATTGTTTTTGGATTTCTTGTTTTGCAAATTGGGCAAATTTCTTCGTCGGTGAAATTTCCGCATTCCTTGCAATAGCCAACTTTTTGTTTTGCTTGCAAGATTGCATCAGAAAAATTTTCCGCATATTCTAAATCGGAATTTATAACTTTATATGCATATCTTTGAGCTGTTTTTGCGCCAACGCCTGGAAGAGTTCGAAACGCAGCAACAAGCCTTTCAAGAGCCTCAATTTCGTTCATCTTACATCAGCCCCGGAACAGAAGGTGTGTTTTCTTTTTCAATCTTTTCAATTTGACTTGTTGCATCATTAATTGCAGCAATAATAAGGTCTTGAAGCATCTCAACATCGTCTGGGTCAACAATTTCTTGTTTGATTGAAAGCGATTTAAGTTTTTTATCGCCTGTCATAACAACTTCAACCATTCCGCCGCCAGATTTTGCAACAAATTCGGTGCTGTTAAGTTCCTCTTTTGCCTTTTCCATGTCTTCTTGCATCTTTTGTGCTTGCTTCATAAGTTGCTGCATGTTAAATCCGCCGCCGAAGCCGCCCATTCCTCCAAATCCGCCTTTATATCCACCCATAAATTCTCCTTTTATTGTTTAATAGATTAACATAAACAAACAAAAATGTAAAACTAAAAATTTGTTTGTTGAACTTTTATTCTTCGTTTTCCGTCTTTGCGGCGCTTTCATCTCCCATTTCAAGCACGCAAGGCTTATTTTTGCTTTCGTTTTCCTTTAAAACTTGTTTGCCTTCCCCGCTATTTTCTTCCATTTCGCTTAAAGAGTTTTCTTCTTCAAGTTTATTTTCAATGTTTAAAGAAGAACTTTCCCCGCTTAATTTTTTGCCGTTTTCAATGCTATTTAACTCGTTTTGGGGTTGAATTAAATTTTCATTGCTCGAATTATTTTCAAGATTTACCCTATTTTGTTTAGCGCAATCCAAAACCTTTCCCGCTGGAACAACTTGCGTTAAAACAAGAAGCTTAAGTCCGCCGCAAATTGCAAGCGCAATTCCAATTGTTGGAACAGCCAAGCAAATTGCCGCAATTGGAATTGAAGTAAGTTTTCGATATGTGTCCTTCATCGCAAAAAGCCGCGCACTGTTCTTTTCATGGTTTCCATTAGCATAAAAAGCCGTGTCGAAGGGAACAAGATGAAATGGGGTTGCAAGCCCCAAAACCCCAGCCAAAATGCAAGCAAGCCAAACAACATTAACAAATGAAATTGCAATTGTTGCTCCCGCAGCAAGAACAATTGAAACAGAGCCAATAATTTTCCAGTCAATCTTTTTAAGAAGCCATGCAATAAGCAAACTTCCAATTAGGTTTGTAACTGAAATTATAATTTTAATTACAGCTGCTGAAACAAAGGTTGAAAACGCAACATATGCGTTTAAAACGAAGAAAACATCAAGAATTGTAACAACTCCAACAAGCCCTTCGCAAACCCAAGGATAGTAGTTTTTGAAAGGATTGAATTTTTGTTTTGGCTTAGCGGTTTCATTTTGAGTTTTTTCAACTTCCAATTTCGCTTCTTCCGCTGGCTTTTGTTCTTTATAAAGGAAGAAGAAAACTGTTGTTAAAACAACATAAATAATAATTCCCGCAAGAGAAACCCATTTTGAATCGAACCTATCTAAAATAAATGCGCTTGCAAGAAGAAAAACAACGCCACCAAGATAGTCGAATGCTTGAATGAAACTTTGGGTTTTAGGATTTGAACTTTGTTTAAGTTTTCCAATTAAAACCCCAAGCGGACATGCGCCAAACGAGTTAACAAGCCCGTTTAAAACTGAAAACAAAATCATAAAAAGCAAACTGTCCATTTCAAAAAAGAAAAGCGAAAACATTGCAAGATATGGAATTGAACGCAAAAGCAAAGAAATTTTTGGATATTTCGCAAAAAATTTGTTTAAAAGAACATTTGTTAAAATTTGAACTAATGAATATATCATCATGTAATACATTACATACGACAATTTTCCAGATGATTTATAGATAAAAACTGCGCCAAATGCTTTAATCATAGATTCGCAAATTGTGCTTGCGCAGCGATAGAACCCAACTCCAAGGAAATTTCTCTTTTCAATTTTTTCGTTTGTCAATTTTGTTTTTCCTTTATTCAACAATCAAATTATCTTTAAATTTATCTTTCAAAAACTCAATATCTTTCAAAACTTTTTCGTCTTTTGGTTCAACTTTTTTAATTGCAAAGCCCAAATTAATTCCCAAATATCTTAGCGCGCGTTTAATGCTTAAAATGTTTTGGTCGTTTGCAATAAGGTTATATAAATATTCTTTTTCGGTTTTTGCAACAAGGTTTTCGCCTTCAATTTCAACCTCTTCAATTTCCCCACAAGAAACAAAAAGAGCCGCTTCCCCGCTTTCACGAAGACGCGTTAAAAGTTTTCCCCAAACTTGTTTTGGAGAGTAGTTATCTTTTTTTGCCTTAAAATTTAGTTTTTTTTTGAGCCATCTTCGCCCATGATTGCTTTAACAGTTGCAACTTCAACAAGTGTTCTTGGGCTAAGCGCATATTTTAAATCGGCTTCAATTTCCGAAAAATTCTTCATAAGGAACATAAGCGCTTCTTCCGAAACTTTTTCGGCTTGTTCTTCCATTCTTTTAATTGTTTCGTTTGGAAGGCTAAGAATTTCGGCCGCATTTTTTGAAGACTTAACAACAAGCAAGTTACGGAAATGAACCGTTAAATCTTTTGCGAAAACAGAAATGTTAATTCCGCCTTTAACCGCTTCGTCAATAACTTCAAACGCTTTTCCGGTGTTCCCCTCAAAAATTGCGGTTGCGAAATCGAAAAGTTTGTCTTGGTTTGTTGCGCCAAGCATTGAAAGTGCATTTGAATAGCTTGCAACTCCGCCGCCAAGCGAAACAACAGCGTCGGCAATTGAAAGCATGTCGCGAACGCTTCCTTGCGCAGCAGAAACAATAAGGTCAACAGCCTCGTCCTCAAAGTTAATTTTTTCTTTATTAAAAATTGAAATTAAGTGTTTTTTAAGTTCAACTGGTGAAATAAGTTTAAAATCAAATTTCAAGCAGCGTGAAAGAATTGTTTGTGGAAGTTTGTGTGGTTCGGTTGTTCCAAGAATGAAAACAACATGCGCTGGTGGCTCTTCCAAGGTTTTTAAAAGAGCGTTAAAAGCGCTGTCGGTTAACATATGAACTTCGTCGATGATATATACTTTATATTTCCCGTTTGTTGGAAGAAATTTAACTTTTTCGCGAATTTCTCTAACTTCGTCAACTCTGTTGTTTGACGCAGCATCAATTTCAACAATATCCATGTTGTTTGGAGCAGCAAGCGCTTTGCAAACTTCGCATTCATAGCAAGGCGACCCATTAACTGGCGAAAGACAGTTAACCGCGCGCGCAAAAATTCTTGCAACGCTTGTTTTTCCCGTTCCCCTGCTCCCCGAGAAAAGGTAGGCATGGGAAATTTCCCCTTTCATAACTTGATTTGAAAGAGTTCTTGTTATGTGGTTTTGCCCAATAACTTCGTCAAATGTGTTTGGTCGATATTTTCTATATAATGCTTGATACATATTTTTAGTATACACCGCCGCCCTTGTTTTTCAAAGTCTTTTAGAAAAAATTATTTCAAATTTTTCCCCTTTTATTTTGCATGGAATTTTTAATTGCAAAAAAATGTTTAATATATTATTATTAAAAAAGAAAACTAACATAAAGAGGGAAAGAAAATGAAAGCACTTGGGAAAACACTTCTTGCAATACTCATTATTGCGCTTATTGGCGGCGGAGTTTATCTTGGCGTTTTTAGGCGCGACCTTTTCGTTCAAGCAACCTACACTGTTACATACACTTGCGAAGACGAAAGTTTTGAAACAAAAACTGTTAAAGTTAAATCTGGGGAAACACTTGACCTTCCAATGCAAACGCGCGACGGCTACACTTTCGAAGGTTGGTTTAACGGCGACGTTAAATGGACAAACGACATGCCAGTTAAAGGCGACATGACGCTTAAAGCGAAATGGTCAATTAAAAACCTTCTAATTTCGTTTCAAAACGGCGAGGACACTTTCTCAAACAACTTCTCTCTTGGCGAGGCTCTCCCAGTTTTAACAAAAGAAGGCTATAACTTCGACGGCTGGTTCACGGCGCTTGAAGGCGGCGAAAAAATTGAAGTTGCAAGCGCAGACCTTGCAAATGTAACTCTTTATTCAAGATTTTCATTAATAACCTATTCAATAACCTACATTCTTGACGGCGGAACAGAAACAACAAATCCAACTTCGTTCACTTCCGAAACTCCAACGTTCACACTTGCCTCTCCAACAAAAGAAAACAATGTTTTTGAGGGCTGGAGCGGAACTGGAATTGACGGAATTTCAAAAACCGTGACAGTTAGAAAAGGAACAAAACAAAATCTTGTTTTCACGGCAAATTGGGTTCCAGAAAAAGTTCAAATTTCGTTTGTTGTTGACGGAAAGAAAATCAGCAAAACTACAACTCTTCAATATGGCGAAACACTTGCAAGCATTTCGCTTAGCGCAGAAAGCCTTGGACTTTCTGGCTACACATTAAGCGAGTTTTACAGCGACAGTTCCTTGCAAACAAAACAAAGTTTAACAACACCTTTAAAAAGGGATACTATTCTCTATCTTTCCTCAACCTACATCATTGAAAACAGTTTCTATAACTATCTTTCAAAATTCAAAGCAGCTTCCGGAACAATTGAAATTGGAAGTTTTAACGAACTTGTTTCTTGGGTTGATTATGTTCTTTTCAACAACATAACTTCAAGCAAAGCAATAACCGCATCGTTAACCTATAAAACTTTCCCGTCAACAAGTAAACTTTTAACCGAAGTTTCGTCCGCAATAAGCCAATCAACATTTTCCTATAAAAACACGGGCTATGCATATTGGAACGGAAACACCAAGAATGTTAAAATTTACATTAACAGCGACATGACAAACGAAGCGCAAAAAGTTTACGACGAAAGCCGCACGGGCGTTCTTGCGCAAGCAACCTATGCGCTTTCAAATTTCACAAAAACTCGTTCCGATTCCTTTAACGATTTCAACATTAATAATGTAACAAAAACACTTGAAGTTTCAACCTCCAACCAACTTGTTTACGCTCTTGAAAAAGGACTTAAACCTGTTTGCGTTCCAGGTTCGAAAGCAGAAACAATTTATGAAAAAGCAAAATCAATTTTAAGAGATATTTGCAGCGACGACATGACAAATGTTGAAAAAGTTCGCGCAATTTATGAATGGATTATTTTAAACAATTCCTACGACCATAAGGCAGCCGACGAAATCACAGGGAACAACTGGTTTGAATACGACTCTTGGTTTGCAGAAGGTGTTTTTATTAGCAAAAAGGCCGTTTGCGATGGAATTTGCAAAGCGTTCTTAATTATGGCAAAAATTGAAGGAATTCCAACAATTCGCGTAACTGGAAACGCCCACGCATGGAACAAGGTGTATCTTAACGGGGCTTGGTTTGGAGTTGACGCAACTCATGGCGACCTTTCGGTTAACGGAAGTTATGAAGCCCTAACCTACACAAGTTTCCTCTTCACCGACGAATATAAACAAAACACTGGGTTCACTTCGGAAGAATATCCAAACATTGTTGCAAACACCGTTGCCGATGTTTATGGAAACATTAAATTTGACAACAACGGCAAATCCTTCGACCTTTTAATTGGAAGCATAAGCGAATTCGACAACCTTTTAAGTTACATTAAAGCAAACGTTCGCTCTTCGGTCTACACATTTGAAATTGCAATTGACCCTTCAGGCAGCGTAACCGCCTCTCAACTCTATTCCAGATTTAGCCTTTCAATGAGTTCTTCATTCTCTCGAATTGAGAAGACAAATTCCGCAGGAAACAAAGTTATCATGTTTATTAAAAACTAACTTTATTTAATTAAAAAAGAAACTTCGCAGATTTTGCAAAGTTTCTTTTTTTATATTTAGTTCTCAATAACTTCGGAGTTTTTTCTTGAGAATTGGCTTTCATAAAGTTCTTTATAGAACCCGCCTTTTTTCATTAATGTTTTATGCGTTCCGCTTTCAATTATGTTTCCATCTTTCATAACAAGAATTAAATTTGCATTTTTAATTGTTGAAAGTCTGTGGGCAATAACGAAACTTGTTCTTCCTTGCGTAAGTTTGTCCATTGCCTTTTGAATTTGAATTTCGGTTCTGGTGTCAACATTGCTTGTTGCCTCGTCCAAAATTAACATTGGGCAATTTTGAATCATTGCTCTTGCAATTGTTAAAAGTTGTTTTTGCCCCGCCGAAATTGTTGTTTGATTGTCCAAAACTGTGTCATATCCGTTTGGCAATGTTCGAACAAAGTGATCAAAATCAATTGCCTTGCAAGCCGCAACAACTTCTTCGTCGGAAACATTTTCTTTGCTGTAAACAATGTTTTCTTTAACTGTTCCGTCGAAAACCCATGTGTCTTGCAAAACCATGCTGAACAAACTGTGGACTGTTTCGCGCGAAAGTTTTTTCGTTGAAACGCCGTCAATCAAAATTTCGCCGCTGTCAATTTCATAGAACCTCATAAGAAGGTTAACAAGCGTTGTTTTTCCCGCTCCAGTTGGGCCAACAATTGCAACCTTTTGCCCCGCTTTAACTTTTGCAGAGAAATCGTGGATTATTGTTTTATCTTTATCATAGCCAAAGCAAACATTTTTAAATTCAACATCGCCTTTAACTTTTCTAAGTTTTTTCTTTCTTGGGCTTTCATTTTCAAGTTCTTTTTCATCCAAGAACTCGAAAACTCTTTCGCTTGCCGCCGTCATCGATTGAACATACGACGCAATTTGCGCAAAATCGGTTAATGTGTTCGAGAACAAGCGAACATAAATTATGAACGAAACAATAACACCAAAATCCATTTTGCCTTGCGCAACCAAAACTGCTCCAACAACGCAAACAACAACATAGCCAAGGTTTCCAATGAATGTCATAAGAGGCATCATAAGTCCTGAAAGAAACTGGCTTTTCCATGCGTTTTTACGAAGTTTTTTGTTAATTTCGGAAAATTCTTCAATTGCTTTTTCTTTGTTCCCATATGCTCTAACAATGCTAAGTCCAGAATAGTTTTCTTCAACATATCCGTTAAGTTTTCCTAGTTCGGCTTGTTGAGCCATGAAATATTTTTGCGACTTTGCCATAATAACAGCCATAACCCCAAAGCCAATAAGCGACGAACCAATTGCTGCAAACGCCATAATCCAGTTTGTTATAAACATCATAACAATTGAACCAATGAGCAAAATAACAGCGCTAATAAAACTAGAAACAGTGTTGTTAAGCGAAGAAGAAATTAAATCGATATCGTTTGTAACGCGGCTTAAAACATCGCCAGTTGGAGTTGAATCTAAAAATTTAAGTGGAAGACGATTGATTTTCTTTGAAATATCTGTTCTTAAATTTTTACTTATTTTTTGCGAAAATTGAACCATTAAAAAATTTTCAAAATACCAAAAAACACCAACAAAAACATATAAACAAACAAGAAAAATTCCAAGCTTTGTTATTTTTTCAAGGTCAATTCCCTCTGGCGAAAACATCCCATCTGAAATTAAGTTCGCAATATCGCCAACTTTTCCAGGGCCCCAAAGAGCCGCCAAAGTTGAAGCAATTGAAAAAACAAGAGCGATTATTATAACTGGAAGATATTTTTTGCAATACTTAAAAAGTTTCAACAAACTTGCTTTTGGATTTTTTGCTTTGTTTGGATTAGAATTACCTCTCATTCAAGTTCCTCCTTGCTAAGTTGGGAAAGAGCAATTTCGCGATAGACCTTGCAATTTTGCATAAGTTCTTTGTGCGTTCCCTGCCCAACAACTTGTCCTTTTTCCAAAACAATGATCTCATCGGCATTAAGAATTGTTCCAATTCTTTGCGCAACAATAAGATTTGTTGTTTTTGAATTCTTTTTAAGCGCAGTTCGAAGTTTCTTGTCTGTTCGATAGTCAAGAGCTGAGAAACTGTCGTCAAAAATCATAATTTCAGGCTTTTTTGCAAGCGCGCGAGCAATTGAAAGACGTTGTTTTTGTCCGCCCGAAAGATTGCTCCCCGCTTGCGTAATTTCTGCGTCAAGCCCGCCTTTTTCTTTAATTATGTTTCCGCCTTGCGCAATTTCAAGCGCTTTTTCAACTTCTTCGTCGGTTAAGTTTTGCGAATCTTTTCCATAAGCAATGTTGCTTCGAATTGTTCCGCTGAAAATGACCGCACGTTGAGAAACATAGCCAATTTTTTTGTTAAGTTGGTCGAAAGTGTAGTCTTTAATGTTGTTCCCGTCAATCAAAATTTCGCCTTCTGTTGCGTCATAAAATCTTGGAACAAGGTTAATTAAAGTGCTTTTTCCGCTTCCCGTTGAACCAATGAACGCAACGGTTTGTCCTTTCTTTGCTTTAAAGTTAACATTTTGCAAAACGTATGCATCGGCGCCTGGATATTTGAACCCAACATTTCTAAATTCAATTTCGCCTTCGCCTTTTGCTTCCGCTCCCTTGCCTTCGCAAACTTCCGATTTGCTAGATAAAACTTCGCTAATTCTTCTTCCCGAAACAATTGCTCTTGGCAACATAATGAAAACCATAATAAGCATAACAAAGCCCGCAACAACAAGCATTGCATACGACATGAAAACAACCATGTCCGAGAAAAGCCCAAGTTTTTCGCCAGATGTTGCTTGCGAAATTATGAGCGCGCCAATCCAATAGATTGCAAGGCTTAAACAGTTTGTTAAAGTAACCATGAAAGGATTTAAAACCGAGAAAGCGCGGCCAGTGAAAAGTTGCGTCCTAGTTAACGTGTCGTTTGCTTTTTCAAATTTATTTTCTTCAAATTTTTCCGCGTTGTATGCTCTAACAACTCTAACGCCAGTAAGTCCTTCGCGAGTTACATTGTTAAGCGCGTCAATTTGTTTTTGAACTTTTCTAAATCTTGGAATTACGAAAATGATAAGTAATGTTACAACAACTAAGATAAGTCCAACAGCAACCGCAGTTGTAACTGTCCATTGCCAACTTTTGCCGGAAATTACGCAAATTGCCCAAATTGCCATGATTGGCGCTTTAATGAGCGATTGCATTCCCATTGCCAAAAAGTTTTGAATTTGAGTTATGTCGTTTGTTGTTCTTGTTATAAGCGATGGAACAGAAAATTTCTTTGTTTCATCTTCCGAAAGGTTTTGAATTGCAACAAAAACTTTTTCACGAAGTTTTGCCGCAAATCCAGTTGCAACCTTTGAAACGCAAAAACCAACTATTGCCGAAACAATTGCATCAGCAAGCGCGCACGAAAGCATGAAAGCGCCTTGAATTAAAATTTCCGAAACGCTTCCACCTGTTTGAATTAATGTTGTAATTTGGCTCATGAATTCTGGAATTTTCAAGTTAAGCCAAACACAGCCCGCAATAAGCCCCGCGCTAAGAACCATTAAAATCCAGTCTTTAACTCCTAAATATTTGAATAGTTTAAACAAAGTAGTTCCTCCTGTTAAATCTTTACTATTTTATATGTAGATTTAATTTATTAAAATATTTATATAGCACCAAAAAAATTTTTTTGCAAGAAGTTTTTTAAATTTTTTTATACTATTTTTATAATAACTTTAATTATATTTTCAAATAAATAATTATTTGTTAAAAAAGCGAAAATTCATTTTTTATTTGCTAAAAAATATAATTTTCATATTAAAATCCTTTGAAAATATTTGATAACGAATTTAAAATATGCAAGATAATTTAAAAAGTTTCCATCTTAATTTTTTAACATTGAAAAACACTAAATTTTGTGATATAATATAAATTATGGAAACAAAAGTTGTTATTTTCGATTTTGACGGAACGCTTAGTTCAAGCGACGGCTCATGCAGCTGGGCGCGTGTTTGGAAAGCGCTTGACGACATTGAAACAGATAAAAAGTTTTATCATATGTTTGCTTCGGGCGAAATTGACGACGCAACTTGGCTTAAACTTATTGAAGAAAGATTCCGTGAACTTAACCTTCGAAAATCGCTTTGCTCATCTCTTGCAAACGAAATTAAACTTATCCCAGGAATCAAAGAAACTTTCAATCTTTTAAACCAAAACAATGTTAAGATATATGTTCTTTCGGGCGGGGTTCGAAACCTAATTGAAATTGCGCTTTTCCCCCACGAAAAATATATTTCGCGAATTGAAGGCTATCAATTTATTTTTGACGGCGAAAATTTCTCAAAAATTGAAAAAGCAAACGAGCCTTTTGACGATAAACACAAATATGTTGACCAAATTAAAAAAGAAAATGACATTTCGGGCAACGAAATTCTTTTTGTTGGGAACGGCGCAAACGACCAAACAGTTTATTTAACTGGCGCGCGAACTCTTTGCATAAATCCCGACGACGCAGATTACACAAATAAAAAATATTGGAATAATTACATTAAAAATTGCAAAAATTTAACGGAAATAATTAAATATTTATAAAAAAAATAGCAAATAATTGCTATTTTTTATTTTTTTATTAATTTTTTAGTATTTTTAAATTATTTTTATTTTAATCTAATTTAAAATCTCTAATTCCCCATCTAGGGTCTGTTATGCGTTTAACGGGTTTGTCTTTTGTTTTTTTTATTTTTAAAAGCATTTTCTATTTTTAATTTTCTTCGCACAGCAAAAACCTATCAATTTAATTTAAATGTTTTTTTAGACGAAAATATGAACGCTTCGCCTTAACAAAATGATTTAAATTATATTAAAAAAATTATTAAATAACGAAAATTGAATTTGAAATTTCCGTTTTTTTGATGTATTATATATATAATGAAAATTTCATGGAAAAAAGTTGATAAAAACGACCAAATTTTGATTGAAAGTTGGATGTCGAACATCGACCGACATAATCTTTGCATGGAACAGCAAGATTGGGCAACAACCGCTCGCGGAATTAATGAATGCTTGAAAGATATGAAAAACGGAGAATTTTTTGAAATTCTGGGCTTTGTTGGCTCAAAACCCGCTATTGCCATGATGCTTGGAATTGAAGAATCCGGCAATGCACTTAATCTATATAACGTTATTCTTAATCCTCTTTTCCGCGGGCGCGGAATTGGAAGCCAAGCAATTGCCGAAGTTTTTGGAAATGAAAATGCTTTAATTCTTAAAAAAACATATTCGCAAATAAAAGTTTACACGCGTCCAGAAAATCAAGCAATGAAAAAGATTCTTCTTTCGCAAGGCTTTTCAGTCCCAATCCAAGACGGCGATTTCTTGTTTTATAAAAAGGATCTCATCAAAAACAACTCAAACGAACAAGGCAAATAACTCGCCTTGTTTTTTTATTTTCGCATCCATGTAAGAAGCCGCTTGTTTCTGCATGTCCAAGTTTCATGGCTTAATTTGTTTCATTTGGTCGCAAAAAAAATACTTAAAAGATTGTTATAATTTTCAAATTTTCCTTGCTCTCCAATTACGCAAAGAAAATTGTATTTCCCATTTCAAACAAGCAATTTCCTCTAAACGCAAAAAAATTGACTATGAAAATTTTTAGTGTTAAAATATTTTTATATAAGAAAATCTCTTTTTGCCCCACGATATTTTGGCTTAGCAAAGAGCAATATTTTTATGTTTTAAAATTGGCAAAAACCACATTTCCAAATTAAAAAAATTTCACAATTACAAGTGTTAACCCTTCAAAAATACTCAAAAAAAATCAAAATTTTAAAAGGAGAACCAATGAAACTCATCTTAACAAGTTGCATGGATTTATATTATAAAGATGAAGACGGCAAAAGAATTGCACAAAATTTTGGCAACAAAAACGGAATTTTGGATTTGATTAAAAAATTAACACCAAAACAAGAAAATTTTGTTTTTGTTGCAAGCGACGAATCTAATTTCGACGTAACAGATGTTTACGCAAACGCCACTTTTGATTCTTTTAAAATCACATATCCTTTTAAAAATTACTTTATTTTAGACGGCAGAACAGAAGAAAAGACAAAGGAATTTATTGAAAAGGCCGATTTAATTTTTTTGTGTGGCGGCCATGTTCCAACGCAAAACCAATTTTTCCAAAAGATTAATTTAAGAGAAATAATTAAAAACTCTCATGCGTTAATTATTGGTCAAAGCGCAGGCTCAATGAACTCCGCCGAAATTGTTTATGCCCAACCCGAACTTGAAGGAGAATCAATTAATCCGCTTTTCAAAAGATACATTAAAGGTTTAGGCTTAACCAACATAAGCATTCTCCCCCACTTTGAGGAGCGCTTAAACGATGTGCTCGACGGCAAAAATGTCTTAAAAGAAATTTCAATTCCCGACAGCATGGTTCGCCCATTCATTGCCTACTCCGACGGCGCTTACATTTTCGATAATGGAACATCTCAATACATTTACGGAAAAGCATATTTGTTTGAAAATGGAAACTATCGTCAAATTTCAAAAGACGAAGCCATAACCGACATCACAGCCTTAACCAAAGAAAAATTTTCCAGTAATAGTTAAAGGAGAGAAAATGACTTTTAAAGAAATAAAAACTCCAGAGCAATTAATGAAATATTTAGACCAAAATTTTAAATATGGCGTTATCGATAATAATGGGAACAAATATTATAACAGCAACACCAATAAATTCCAGCGTATTTGCGAAACACAATGGGAATTGCGTTCGGTTGAAGAAATGTTGAAAGATGGCGTTGGACATTGTTATGACCAAGTTGAAATTGAAAGAGAATGGTTTAGTAAAAATGGATATAATGTAAAAACATTTTGGATTTCCGCTTATCAAGATGGAATTCAGAACTCAGGTTTTTGCCACACATATTTGATGTATCAAGATAATGACACATGGAAAATTTTTGAACATTCGGATTTTTCAAATAAAGGCATTTTTACATTTAAAAGCATCAGCGACGCCGTAAAATGGCAAGCTAAACATCAAATTAAATTTGCCGAAAGTTGTGTTAAACCTTTAAAAGAATATGTAACTTGCATAAAAGAATATAACAAACCTCCAACATATGTAAATATGCAAGAATTTTCACAATTTATTGATAAATCAAAAGATTATGTGATATAATTTCAAACACGCAGCCGTAGCTCAGCTGGATAGAGCAATCGCCTCCTAAGCGATAGGTCGGAAGTTCGAATCTTCTCGGTTGCACCAATTTATATTGAAAAATGAATTATTTTTGAAAGAGGAACATTTATTGCTATGTTCTTTTTTTAGTTTTTTTTGAAATAATTTTTAAGCAAAAGGCCTTATTTAAATTTAAAAAATTAATTTTGGACTAAAAAATTTTTTGGACAAGTTTTTGCAAAACGATAAAAAACTTCGCTTAAAACGAAGTTTTTTATTGTTTATTGGTTATTTTTTTGAAGTTGGTGGCATTGGAGGTCTTGGCGGCAAGACAATTCTTATCGGCGTTTTTAAAGAATTATTTTCGCCATTCATTTTTCTTGCTGCCTCGTTTTTATTTTCTCCCCGTTTTTTGCTTCCCTCCACTTTTTGGCTTGCGTCCTCTTTTATACTCTCTTCCTCTTTTTTGCTTGCTTCCTCCTTTCCACTTTTCTCCTCTTTTTTGCTTGCTTCCTCTTTCCCTCTTTTTTCCTCCTCTGCTGGCTGTTCAATCTCTTGCTTAACTTGCGACATTGCCGGATTTGGCTGCAAAACAATTCTTTGTGGAATTTCTGCGGAATATTTCTCAACCATTTTTTTATTTTCTTCATCTTTCAACATTTTCTTAACATCTTGTTTAAATTGGAAGTTATATGTGCATAAAATTATCGCCGCACAAATTATAAAAGAAACGCAGTTTAAAAGTATGGATTCTTTCCAAGTTTCTGATTTTTGATTGACAACCTCGTCCGGCGGCAAAGAATCAACAATTTGGCTTGCTGTAATTTGCATTTGGTCTATTCCCAAAGTTATTTCCGGCTCATCCGACAACGAAATTCCTTGAACATAATAATATTTTGTGCAATCTAAGTTAATATCAAAAAATTTGTAGCATATTTTGACTTTGTAAGTCTTATCATTTACGCGATAGCCACCTGAATATATTCTTGAAACCATAATTGCATTTTCAGGCAATTCATAAAAAACTCTGCCAGTGTCAGAAACATATTTTATTTCTTCATATTCACCTGTTGAAGCATGCCCGTTCTCCCGCACAAATAAAACATAATCTTCATTTAACTCAGAATCATGATAATAATACACTCCATTTGCACTATGTGGTGTCCAATAAACAGTTTGAGATGTTTCATAAAATGACGCGGAATGCGCAAAAGAAAGGACCAGTGCTAAAAAAATTGCTAAACTTGCAAAAATTATGTTTGATTTAAGTTTAAATTTGCTTTTATTATCTTTAAAAGCAAAAACTGAAAGAACAATAAAAACAACTAATAAGGCAACAAAAATTGTTACTAGCCCAATCATGTCAATATAATTAATAAGAAATGGCGCTAAACAAATTAAAAAGGTCATTGCCACACAAGAAATTATATAAATTTTCTTTATTTTTTTAAATTTTGGCGGTTGGGCACTCATATACTCTTTATACTTTTCGTCAAAGACAATTTCATACTCACCCTTTTTCGAAAAGAAGAAAAAGCAAGAAGATAAAATAAGCAAAATAAATTCAGTTGAGAACAACAAAATTAGTAAAATCAATTGCGACACAGCCGCATCGCCCGCGCAGACCTTGTATATTAGCCAGCCCATGAAAAGAAGATTGGTAACTCCAAAGCCAATTAGTTCGCTTTTCATTGTTCCAATAATTGCCAATATGCCATAAACAATAAAGCAAACTGGGAAAATAATTTGCAACCAATCAAAAAGTTGAAGTCCATTTTCAACTTGCGCAAAAATGTACAGCGCGAAAAGTGCATAAGACAGCCAAAACGCAGCGGCAATAATTTCCAAAATTCCGCCCGCAAGCGCAAGCCCCGTTCTTTTTTTCATGTAAATTTCTCCACTAATATTATTAATTTAGGATACTCTCACCTTCTTACAGTATTAATTGTATCCTAAATTGCACTTATATGCAAATAAATGCACATATTTATGCAAAAAATGTTTCATAGCATGTAATTTTTACAAGTATAACAAATATACCTGCCGTTAATAATATTTTATAATTTTATGAGAAGATTATGAGGTGCGTTATGGACAAAAACGATATCATTGCAAAAATAAGTCAACTAAGAACAAAAGCAGGTTTATCTGCAAGGGATTTAAGTTTGCGAATTGGCAAAAACAGCGCTTACATTTCTCGTTTGGAATCTAAAAACGACAGTTTCGAACCTTCCGTTTCTGCCCTTTTGGAAATTATTGAAGCGTGCGGATCAACTCCCCTAGAGTTCTTTTATTATAACACTTACGCATATGAAAAAGACAAACAAATTATCGCACTTCTTCAAAAAACAAAGCCTGAAGTTAAAGACGCTGTTATTAAAATTTTAGAGAATTTGTAACCATTAAATTACATTTATTAAATTTTCAAGCAACAAAAAAACTTGGCAAAACGCCAAGTTTTTTTGTTTTATATTTCTAACCTTTTCTAACTGCAGAAACTTTCCAAGAATCGAAAGAAAGGAATGTAACTTTAAACTCAATTCCGTCAAGGTTTCCAACAAACTCTTTAAATGCTTCGTCCTTAGCATAGGTAACGCTCATTTCGCCGCCAAGTGAAGAAACAATTTTGAATGTTCTGAAAGATTGTTCGTTTTCTGTTGTATCATTAAATGTAAGAGCATATTTTGCGCCAGTTATAACAAGCGAATTTGCATAATTCATTTCGTCAACTTTTTCAAGGGTTACTGTTGTGTTAACATCTGTTGCTTGTTTAATTGTTACTGTGCCGTTTGTGTGGATGTCGAAAACAACATCTGGGCAAGCGTCAATAACGAAATTGCAGTTTTCTGCGCTCTTTTCCTTTTCTGTTTTCGTTGCTGCTTCGCCAACTTTCAAGCTTGTAACTTTTTTGAAAGAATAGTCACATTTTCTGCTATCTGCCGAAACAACAACCGCCCCGCTAACTTCGCCAAACGATTGCGAGCCATAAATATTTTTTAAATTAAGTGTTGTGCAAGTTATGTCTCCATATGAACTCGTTGTGTTTTTTGATTCAATTGAAACATTATCTGCCCTAACAGCAAATTCTTTCTCGCGAAGTTTAACATTTCCGCCTGTTGACTTAATTTTTAAATTTCCTGCAAAAATTGCTGTTTCAAAGCTCAAACCATCTGCAACTGTAAATGAACAATCGCCAAGTCTTGTTGGAGTTCCAATTTGACCATATTCGGAAACCGAAACAGAATTTGCTTCAACTTCTGCGCTCCTAAAGCTTACGCAATTCGGATTCATATTTGAGTTTGTTTTTGAATCGCCAATTTGAACATCTCCCGTTCCTCCGTTAATTTTAAGAGAAATGCTTGATGCCTCAAAACTGCTTGGGAATTGAATTGAAATTGCACTTGAATTTCCTGTTACCCAGAAACCTTCTGGAACTTTTGCCACAATTTCCAAAATTCCTGTGTCGGTGTAATATCTAATGCTTTTTGATGATTCAACATCTTTTTCGGTTGAAAACCCGTGAGTTGAATTTGTTACATCAATTAAGAATGAATTTGGATCTTTAAACGCAGGGTTTGCCTTAACAATTTTAACATTGTGTGCGTTTGAAGTTATGATAATTTTTTTGATTGTGTAGGATGAGTCTGTAAAAAACGCTTCCCCTTTAAAGGTGTAGACACTTCCGTCTTCCGTTGGAGTTTGCTCATAAACCTCCATTTTGCTGTATACTTCGTGGTCATCCGCCTTAAAATATTTAAGACCAAATATGCTTGTTCCTGGGCTTAAAACCATGATAACAACGCAAATTAAAAAAGCTGCAACTAAAACTGCAAATAAAATTCCAAAATAGAACATAAAACCTTTATTCAACTTTTTCATATCTTTCTCCTTAAATTTATTCTATCATAGTTTGCCATAATAATCAAGTTAAAATTTAACAAAAAAGTCTTGATTTATCGTTAAATTTAGTTTAAACTATAAATAATAATGGAGGGCGAAAAGATGGACGAAGAATGGGAAAGCCCATATGCAAGAAGGGGTTCGAATTACATTAGCGAAGCAAACGAAATTATGCTTGAAACAAGAAAGGCACACGAGAACGAAATTCTTGATGCATTAAATATTCTTTCCGCTCGCTATGCTGCTCTTTTGGAAGACTATTTCACAACTGCTTATGGCAAAAAGAAACAACTAACAAAAGAAATTAACACCCTTAAACTCGAGCAAGAAAAGAATAAAAACTATGGAATTCGAAAAACTTTGGAAGTTAAGGCGTTCACCGAATATGTTAGATGGCTTGAAGTTGACTCCAACACCATGCGCGTTGCTGAAATTATTGAAAGCAGAATCGACGATTTATATCGCGAAGAAGATTCAATTGAAAGAATGAAAAACCAAGGCGCAGTTAATGATCTTGCAAAAAATCTTGCAATTCCTGCAAATGGGAAATTCTATGTTGTTAAACTCGACAGATTAACCGAATGCCAGCTTAATCGAGCAATATGGGCAGAAAAAAACAAACATTATATTAAAAATATGTCGAGAGAAAAGGCTCTACGTTTTCTTTCTTCCGCAACAAAACGTGCAAACGAAACAGGTGTTAAACTTATTGAAAACAAAAAGCTTATTGAAAAAAAGATTGAAGAAAGAACAAAACTCGACGCAATGGCAAAAACTGAGCAAGGAATTCTTGAAAGAAACAAGTTTATTGAAACAAAAATCAATCCTTTTGAAAAAGAACTTGAAAGCATATTTGTTCCAAGAATTAGAACATTTTTAACAAACGCGCCCGATTCCCCTTTCAAAAGCAAACTTAAACGCATTTTAAACGAAGGGCAAAAAGAAATTCAAGCAAAAACACCAAAGCAAAAAATTGAATTTGTTTCACCAAAAACAATTGAATTTGCTCTTGGAAAAATTTGTTCAAACGATTTAATACTTCAAAACTACTCAAACCAAAACGCAAGTCAAGATTTATAAAATTAACAAAAAAAACAAGAAATTATCTTGTTTTTTTATTTTTTTATTTAATTTTTAAAGATTTTCTTCAATTATTTTTAAAATTTCGTCGCGTCCAGTTTTATTTTCACTGCTCGAAACAATAACATTTCCCGATGCAATTTTAAGAGTTTTTGCGATAAGCGAAACACACGAAAACTGTTTGCTTTTTGAAATTTTATCGGCTTTTGTTGCAACAACCGTGAACGGAATTTGATTGTAATATAAAAACTCAACCATTGTTTTATCAAGTTCATTTGGCTCGTGACGAATATCAACCAAAACAAACACCCTCTTCAAATTTTTACTTCCAAGAAGATATGCCTCAATCAAACTCGACCAAAGCCCATGCGCCTTTTTGCCAGCTTTTGAGAAGCCATAGCCTGGCAAATCGACCAAAACAAATTTGTTTTCCTGATTTTGATTAAACCAAAAATAGTTAACAAGTTTTGTTAGCCCCGGCGTTGAAGAAGTTTTTGCAAGACCTTTTTTATTTGCCAAAAAATTGATAAGCGAACTTTTCCCACAGTTACTTCTTCCAACAAAAGCAAATTCCGCTGCGTTTAAGTTTTGAAGCTTATCCTCGCTTGCAACACTAATTAAAAAACTGGATTCTTTAATTATCATATTTATATTATATCAAAAAAACATTATTTCCCCAACATATTGCCAAAACTTTTTCAATATGATATTATATAATTGTTTAAGGAGAGAAAATGTTAAAGAAAATTTTAAACTGGGTTGTTTCCGTTGCAGGTTTTTTGCTTTTGATTGCTCTTCTTTTAATTTCTCTTAACAACAACCTGCATTTTATGGACGAGTTTGTTGCAAAAATTCCTGGGCTTGTTACCTACATTCAAAACTATGGCGCGCTAACAATTGTTGCCGCTCTTGTTGTTGTTAACCTTGTTGGGAAAAGCATTGTTAAAATTATTATGCTTGTTTTATTCTTAATCCTTGTTGCTTTCTACATTTTTTCAAGCGTATTCCCTGCCGAATTCGTTAAACTCTTTGGAATTGGCGGATAAAAAAAATTTGAGATTTCTCTCAAACTTGGTTTTAAAAATAAAATAAAAAAGACTGAAATTATTCAGCCTTTTTTTCTTTCTTATCTTCAATAACTTTTTTGCCATTGTATGTTCCACATTTTTTGCAAACTTTGTGTGGAGCTTTAAGTTCGTGGCAAGTTGGACATTCAACTAATGTTGGAGCAGCAACTTTAAAGTTTGCTGAATTTCTTGAATTCCTTCTAGCTTTTGAAACCTTACCCTTTGGAACTGCCATATTTCTTTCCTCCTGTTTTTCTTTTTGATAAACTTACTGGGCTATTATATCATAAAACGCCCTTTTGTCAACTTATTTTTGGTTTTTTTATTTTATTAAATTAATTGTGTCGCGCGCGATAACAAGTTCTTCGTCGGTTGGAATTCTGTAAACCTTAACCTTTGACGAAGGTTTTGAAATCTCTTCATTTGTTCCTCTTGGAAGCGAATTATTTTTTTCAACATCAAATTCAACACCAAGATATTCCATTCCTTCCATTGAAAGTTCTCTTAAATCTTCTTGATTTTCGCCAATTCCGCCTGTAAAAACAATTGCATCAACGCCGTTTAAAAGCGCAGCATAAGCTCCAATATATTTTTTAATTCTATGCGCCATCATTGGGATGACAAGTTTTGCACGTTCATTTCCTGCTTTAACCGCTTCGTTAATGTCAAGCATATCGCTTGAAACACCAGAAATTCCAAGAATTCCGCACTTTTTGTTAAAGTAGGTTGCAATTTCATCGCCTTTCAAGTTAAGTTTTTCGGAGATATATGAAACAACCGATGCATCAACATCTCCGCTTCGCGTTCCCATAATCAAACCTTCAAGAGGCGTGAACCCCATTGAGGTGTCAATGCTGTGGCCGTCTTTAACAGCGGCAACACTTGAACCATTTCCAATGTGAACAGTTATGATTTTGCAATCTTTAAGAGGTTTATTTAAAAGCTTTGCGGCTTCGTTTGAAACAAACTTGTGGCTTGTTCCATGGAAACCATATCTTCTGATTTTCCAATCGGTGTATGCTTCATATGGAACTGCATAAAGGAATGCTTCTTTTGGCATTTGCGCGTGGAACGCTGTGTCGAAAACTGCAACTTGAGGCGCCGAAGGAAGAACTTTTTGGCAAGCCAAAATTCCCGAAATATTTGCAGGCATATGCAAAGGACCAAGTGGCTTAAGAAGTTCCAAGTTTTTCATAACTTCTGGCGTAACAAGAACGCTGTCCTTATAAATTTCGCCGCCATGAAGAACTCTGTGCCCAACAGCGGAAATTTCGTTAAGACTTTTAATAACTCCATATTCTTTGCTTATTAAAAGGTCGAGAACAAAAGCAATTGCTTGGTCGTGGTTCTCAAGTTGTTTTTCAATTTTAACCGATTGCCCGTTAAATTTGTGGTTAATATATGTTCCTGGAATTCCAATTTTTTGGCAATTCCCTTTTGCCATAACGCATTCATTGTCCATATCGAAAAGTTGATATTTAACAGAACTGCTGCCAGCATTGATGACTAAAACTTTCATAAAATCTCCTTATTTTTTTCTATGGTTCTAGCATACAACTTTAACCAATCGCAGTCAAGTAAACTTGAAAAAAAGTGGGAAAAATTTGCGTTTTTATTTTGAAAATTTCCATTTTGGTTTATAATATTCTTTGTAAGGAGAAACAATATGAAAATCGCAATTGTAACCGGAGCATCATCTGGAATTGGAAAACAATTCACTCTTCAAATTGACGGATATGGCTTCGACGAAATTTGGGGAATCGCTCTCGACGAGCAAGGGCTTTTGGAAACACAAAAAGAACTTAAAACAAAATTTGTTCCATTTCCAATGGACTTAACAAAAAATGAAAGTTTTGAAGCCCTTGTTGAAAAACTTAAAAACGAAAAACCAGAAGTTGAACTTTTAATCAACTGCAGCGGGTTTGGAAAATTTGGAAGATATGACGAAATTCCTCTTGAACAATCATGCAACATGATTGACCTTAACTGCAAAGGGACTGTTAAAATGACAGAACTTGTTCTGCCATACATTCCTCGCGGCGGAAGAATTATTGAAATTTCTTCAATTTCATCTTTTGCCCCAATTCCATACGTTAATGTTTACGCAGCAACAAAAGCATTCTTAAAAAGTTATTCCGTATCTCTTGGAGAAGAACTTAAACCAAGAGGAATAAGCGTAACTTGCGTTTGCCCATATTGGACAAAAACTCAATTTTTCAAACGCGCAAAAGCAACCGAAAATGATGTTATAACCTACTATCAAGTTATGTATGATCCAAAAAAAGTTGTTTCCTATGCTCTTAAATGTGCAAAGAAACGCAAAAGATTTTCGCTTTATGGAACAACAACAAAATTTATGGCTTTCTTAACAAGAATTTTGCCAACTGGAATGTTCCTTGCAATTTGGAACAAACAGCAAAACTTTAAGAAAAAATATTGGAAAAAATAATAAAATTTCAATAAAAAACATAAAAACAAGCATTTTTTGCTTGTTTTTTTATTATTTTTTATAAATTTTCTTTAATTTTTTATTTTCCAACTATTTTATCAGCACATTGTACATCTTAGATTGCCAGAGCGTGTTTGAAAAATGCGACACTGCAAAATTTAAGGATTCTTTAGAAAAAATTAATGGCGCTTTCGATTGCTTTTTTCCCTCAAAAGGGATAGAGTATTGGCATATACTTTGAAAAAGGAGAAACGAGAACAAAATGGATAAACTGAAAGAAAAACTTTCCCGCCTGATGTACGGCCGCTACGGCATCGATCAGCTGGGCAATTTTATGATGTGGGCGGCAGTTGCCATGATGATTTTCGGAGCGGTTGTACGGAGCTCCCTTATCTACACCCTGGCACTCGTCCTGATCGTCTGGGCGGATGTGCGCATCATGTCCAAGAACCATTCCAAACGGTATGCGGAAAACCAGAAATTCTTGGAACTGAAAAACCGCGTCGTCGGATTCTTCCGAGGCGGAACCCGTGCATTCAAGGATAAAGAGCACTGCTACTTCCGCTGCCCGTCCTGCCATCAGCAGGTGCGTGTACCGAAAGGAAAAGGCCATATCGAGATCCGCTGCCCG